>JGI24021J15306_10000011_pt1 | contig 60654 bp, 36 predicted proteins | sample Ectturendosymbi1_FD_15306 | JGI IMG/M metagenome (IMG submission 15306)
CCGACTTAAAATTCATTACTAACTTAAAATTTGCGAAATTGCGCAGAGGCATAACTTCACAATACTTTGAAACGAGCGAAAATGCAAACGTCAAGACTCTTGTCAGTACAGTGACAACACGATAATGTTGCTTGTTACGCAATGTAAGAAGGACATTACTGCTTTTCTTCAGAGGTCTGCAGTGTCTCGCGGTCTTGCGTTAGAATCTGGTGTTACGGTCGTACTAAATTGCGAAAAATTTATTGACGACTTCGCTTGCCTGAAGGCACGAAAAAAGTTTTGTGATAGACTGCATGTGAGCTGTTGCATATGTTGGTGGAAAATATTTGGTATCAGTTGATGTAGATAATTATGCATTTGCCCTCTTCTTCATGGATATAATTGCTTGTGCTAGTGAGGGCTACCTGTGGTAACGGTTTCCAATGTGCTTTATAGAAAGACTCAGGGCAATGGTGCAGCCGTCCCTGCTGACAAGAACATCCTACGCTAAAACATTTAGTGTCGGCACACCCCAAGTTANGTAGAGTCTCAGTCGAACTTTCCATGCTGCAGACGTTTNTTGTTATTTTTGCGAACGTAAAGAAAACGGGAAGGTTATTCTAANCAGGTACTTCTTCAAAACATATTGTTGTAATAGTTTTGTCTCTGACTGGAAGTCCAGATTAAGGGTTGCAACAGTAGCTAGACTTTATACTTCAATCGAGTGACAAAAACGTTGATGTTGGCCATGATCAAAATTCCAATAAAAACAAAGCAACGTGACTAAATCCAGTGGTTTTGTACATGAAAGTTGTAAATTCATCTAAACAGAGAGAAGATTTATCTTTGCAGATCACAGCAGAACTGCTCGTTCGATTTTACTTTTCCTTACAGTATTTTCATTACAATACTGGATATTGTTTATTTCACACCAGTAGATACTGCACATCGACTGAAGCTCAAAATGTTTGCAAGCACTAAATTCGCACGAAGCTGTCTGTTTGTCAGGTATTCAATATCACCAATGTATGTTTGATCATGCGCAACACCGCCTTGTCAAAACGAAGGTATTGTTTAAAAAGCAAACATTCTTCAGCAAGCGTTGGTGGGATATGCAGTTCCACTTCCCAGATTTCAACTTTTCATTGCTGCTTTTCGCTCAGAAATGTCGAATTTAATGAAAACATCTTTGGGATATGCTTTTGTAACCACCACAAAAATTTATTAAAAACTGATACAAAGTACTTTGTACACAACTAATGAGGTTGGGCATGTGGTATCTCCAAGAAACCTGTCCATTCACGTTTTTCTTTTTTTTGTAGCCTACTGATCTGATAGTGAACATAGATAGTTAGACTGCTAACTTCATTGCGGCTGTAAATTTCGGAAAAACTCTTGAAAACCCATAATTTAAAAAAGAGATTTGATTGCTTTCATCCGATGCTCTCTTTAACAGATCGAATCCAACCGGAAACTTTTCTCTTTTCGCAGATTTGTCCATGCGTGCTGCCTGGACGTCTCATACGTTTCTAAAGCTTCACGTCGCTGCAATGCAATGCAGTCGTATATTTTCTCACGGTTTGATATCCACACCTTCCCGAATGTATTTGCCGGTTTTTTGTTTGCATCCCTACAACTCGGGACACTGCAGGCTGAGAAATTTCGCTGCACGGCTGCAGTGTTTTTTATTTTTGATATCAAGTTACGTCACATATATTTTGCTGTTTCGCCTCGCTACCATTTAAATCAACATTGCTATCAAACAAATTTATTGAACAAAATGTGTGGCAAAGGCTTCAAGTTTCTGGCTCCATGGCTTGGACTTTGACCCTTAATTGCATAGAAAACAGCGCAGTAATTACTTGAACTTTTCCACACTGAGTTATGTTTTTTTGTTTAAATAGGGAAAGCTGATGGCAAGTCGTTAAATGCTCGTAATGTCACAACAACAGCCATGTAGGTCTTGCAATACCAGAAACAAAATTACTCAAATAATAATTAAATATTTGTACGTCAATGACGTTGTTAAATGTGAAGATAGCCTGCTTGATGTTTCAAAATCAAGTGCCACTATGACCACATCTACAGAGATATCATACAGATTAAATCCAGCACAAATAGACAAACGAAGGAACAAAAATTCAGAGTCATCGCAAATTTGACGAGTAGTAGAAAAAGAGTCAGTTGTTGACCATCCTTTTTGAGCCTACAACAAACCTTGCTTAATTAGAGGACCGCTGCGGCTAGGCGCAGTCAGCTGGCTCTCTATCAACGCGAGTGCTGACTGTTAGTACGTCTGTTCATCCCAGTGGAATGAGCGAGCGTTAGCATACGCATTTGACCCTGCCTGTAACGAAGGGCAAATGTCGCGTGCGGGTAGGCACCGATACACAGCTCACTTTTACTTATTGTCAGCACTTGTATTCGAATGCAAGCACAAGAGAGTCGAAAAGCGCAGGACGTGGTGACCAAGGCAGCCTCAACTAACCCTGTAGGCTAAGGCAACTGCTGCTGGTAGTAGTTATTCGCGATGGCTGATGAGAGTAAAGTTCAAATGCAGCGTGATTAGGATTGGTTGCTTCAGCATTTAATAGTTTGAATTTTACGGAACGCATGGTGAAGCAATCCGGAACTGGGCCTTTTTAATAATTCACGAGTTTTTTCTCTCGCGGCAATGCTACGCTACTTTGCGAATTGCGAGAGGCCGATTTAGGGTAAATAAGTATATTTTGCAAATTCCACTTTTGGAACTGTACAGTAACTTACCTTCGATGCTGTCAGTTGCTAGTATTTTAGTACAAAGCATTATTTGGTTAGGTTGCTGCTTTTTAGAAAAAGAACAACTTTTTCGCCTTATTTGTTCTGCATCGCTGGCAAAAACAGATCTAAGCTTACGTTTACTGCGTAAAGAATGAGATATTCAGTGCACTAGCGTTGTAACCTCTGCACCAGTCTCTCGCAAACAAACCAAAAATTAAGGAAGGCTGACTGCTGCAAAAGTTAAGGAAAACATGATTTGCGCAGTGAGGAAATGTGTGATCAGAGCGCCTGTACAATGCGCATTTCTATTGAAGAATGAACAGGCAGTTGTTTTGTTACGATTATTAGGAATTCGTAACCTTGCTTTGACGTGAATTTCAAAATCGCAAAACCACTGAGTCATGTGTTTTATCCACCGCTGCTGATGTTGCACCTCGTTGGATAAAATCTGAAGATACTGAGAAACGAGTCGTCTGATCTTCTTTAATTGACTGCACATCGTTTTTTTTCTTCACGTGTTGCTATACGGGCCTAATGAAAGAATGAAACACAAAATGTTTTCTTCATAACTGTTTCAGCAAATGAGAAAAACTCGTGACCAAAAAGGATGAAGCTATATACAAATTTCATGCATTCAGCTTTGCACGTTTACGTTTTTGCAACTAAAATGCAGTAATCTACAAACTTCCGTTATTTTGATGACAACCTTCTCGTCCTTTCTCTTTCTTTGGTTAATTCCTCTTCATCTCGAAGATCGTCGTGTGTTTGTTTACTTGAAAAATTATGTTGTATCTATTGACACACAGCAGTCTACGTCAATGTCTTGCAATCTATCTATTTTAATGTCAATACGGAAATCGAAGTTCAGTGATGAGCCTGAAATCGCTGCTTTAACTTTGTTCTTTATCTCACAACTTTTGTGCGCAGTTCGGTGACAACTTGTTGGAAACTAATTGAGCGAGATGAATTCTCGGCCACTTAAAAATCAAAATACATAGCGATTCATCAACAAAACCATCCGGTAAAGTGACAAATGGGCGACGCGGCCGTTTGACGACAGTTTGTCTGGCAGCTGATTTGACATTGCTTCGTCGCCGAGTTTTGCCGCAAACATTAGTTTTTGTAAAAGCGCCACGCGCATGCGCACCTATGCATTTCAATGCAAGGCTTGGTCATTCTTGGGTAAGCAGCTGTGTATTGGAATCAACATAAGAAAAACTGAATTAAATGGATTCGCGTGTTGAACGTCTCAAGAACAACTCCTTCGTAGTCAGGTAAATTCAATGAACTGAACATGAGACGTTAACCTACAAAACCCAAGAAGGGAAAATAGATTTCGCTGGCGATTATAACAACTGTTGTCGGAAAATTCAAGTTGATTTCATTTCAGTATGCGCTTTCTAACATTGATTCTTGTTTACTACGACTTACCCTAAAATTTGAAAAGCCATGAAACAAATGCATGAGTGCTCGTGGTATTTCTGAAGTATAATTTTTTTCACAGAAATACGTTCAAAAAACAAAATGTTTATCTGCATGTTATTGCAAGTATAGGTCCAAGGGTCATGAGTCTTATGATTTATGGAAAGCTTAGGTAGAATGCATGAAACTGCTTATTTGTAATGCAAAAGTTTAACGAAAATACTTACTGCCAGGATTGCTGACCGATCGAAAATTATAATCGAACCATGATAGTTTTCTAAGTTGTTCCGACTAAGATGATCAGGCAAACGCAGATGAGCACAATACTACGAGACCCAGGCTATATTTGCACATTGCAGGAAAATAAGCAAATGCATTGAGCTTTCATAGTAACGTAAACACCACTTGGCCAAAAAGATATAAAATACATGTTTTCTCAATGTCAACAACAACTTTGACACTGATGGGAGAAGTAAGAAACTCACCATGTTTCGCCAAGCGTAAAAATACCACGCACGTCTTGAAATATGCTTCCATGCTATTTTCTTTGGCTGTTGTTATATGTGTGATGACAGAAACTACTTCTGTGCTTCTCTAAGTATCCATACTTGTGGCATTTCCCCCCTATATTGCATGTCTATATACCAACCGGGCAAGTATTTCATTCGTTTGCTGATACCTTTGTCGCTGTTTGATACAGTTTTTAAGGTCCGATCGATCTTTCGCGAAAAGACGCTTTTTACATTAAATCGTTCAAATTTTCCGCTACTCCGATGTTGAATGCAAAAACGCGTCGTTTAAAAATAACTTTAGAAACTAAACTGCGATCAAACCTTTGCATTTGAACAATGAGAAGAAGCGCTTTAAAATTCTTTTGTGTTGATTTTCAGCACACAATGTATAAAGTTTATTCGCGAATATCCTTTAATGATCGTTCTTTACTCTAGAGCAGCTATGTCCAACCCAAATGGCTTACTTGGGCCAAAAATCATGTCGCTATCTTAAACAGGGCCGCACATTTGATGACATATTAATGAGGGCCGCACATTGATTGACCTGGATCTGAGCAAACTAAATTTAACTAAAGCTAATACACTGAAAGCGTTCGAATCCTAATTGCAATATTTACAGACGTGGTAAAGTGGCACTGAGAAGACACTTGCATCAAAAATGTCAAATTAAAGGTTAACAAAATAAGAAAAGGTTGTCGATATGTAGGATACTTTTACTACAGCGAAAACCTAAACTGGGCTGCACAAAACCTTTGCCTGGGCCGCATGCGACCCGAGGACCGCGGGTTGGACATAGCTGCTTTAGAGGAAAAGAAGTTTTACTCTAAAGGTAAGGAATTTTTTCAGGTAAAGATATTTCCAAATACAAGGACATTTCTCTCCTTAGCCTCTCTGGAAAAGTTTACGCCGAATGACTTGCAAAAAGATACAGCGAAATGATTCAACCAAAGTTGTTTGATATCCAATGCGGTTTTTGTCCCGGCCGTAGCACTACACAGCAACTTTTCGATAAATCTTGGGAGTTTGCCAAAGACGTTTACACATGTTTTGTCGACCTCAAGAGAGCATACGACCGGGTTCTTCGTGAAAAGCTTTGGGGGGCGTTGCGTGAGTACGGTGTTGACGGCCGGCCGTCAAGTCACTCTATTCTTGCTCAGATGTTTGTGTCAGAACCGTCGCCAGAAAGTCTTCAATAGGAAAGATTTACGTTAGTGCAGGGGGTTTGACATTCTAAACTTTGACAAAAGCTCTGCACTTATTTATAGTGTTTCATATTTCCATTTGGGGTGGCTAAGCCCACCAAGCTCCTGTGTCGACGGGACTGGTTTATGTCCGTGCCTGGGGAGTTAAATCAGTGCCGTTCACCGTTGTTTTTGGACTCCGGCAAAGGTGTTTCATAGTCATCTCAGTGATTCTCAACGTGGTCCAGCTGGAATTTCTAGTGGTCCACAGGACTTTTAGACTAAACTTGAACATGCCCATGCGTTCATTGACCAGTGGTCAATATAGTTTCGAATAGTTGTTCATGAGGTGTCAGCTGAGCAGTGGCCCATCTCATATGTTTTTTGAAACATGGTCTGTGGGACAAAAGGGTTGAGAACCACTGGTTTATATATGCATTGGATAGACAGTCACAGCCGAGTCGACGAGGGTGTTACAGTCGGGAGTTGCAGGATCAACCGTTTACTTTTTGCGGAAGATTTGGTACTGCTAGCATCTTCTCAACAGGGTCTTCAGCACGAACCCAATCGGTTTTCTGCTGCGTGCGACCAAGCCAAAGTGAAAATCAGCACTAAAAAGACCGAGGTATCATGTCTCTCTGGAAACCCAAGATAGTTCATGCTGCAAGCTAGCGGCAATGGCAATACACTGCAGTAGGTGGAGAAGTTCAAGTACCTAGGGGTGGTATTTACGAGTGACGGAAGGCAGAACGAGGAGATTGATATACGGAATGGTAAAACCAACGCAGTTCTGCGTGAACTTTATCGCTTTGTGGTCACAAAATGGGAGCTTTGAAACACCGCCAAGCTTTCAGTTTTCAAATTGGTCTTTGTTCCGAACCTCACATGTGGTCATGAATCTTGGTTGATGATTGAAAGAATACTATCCCAAGTGCAAGCGGCAGAGATAGGATTTTTGCGAAGAGTTACGAGTATTTCACGGTGTGACACTTCGCGACAAAGCGCGCAGCTGTTAAATTCGTAAAACTCTGAATATCGAGCCACTTCTTCGAATCGAGAGATCCTAATTATGCTGGTTCAGCCATGCGTACTGGCGAGGCAAGTCCTGCTCGCTTACCCTATACGGAAAAGGCCCCAGCGGTCATCCAAGGACCAGGTGGAGTGGACTGCATCTCCGACCTGCTTGGTCCCGTCTTGGTGTGGAGCCAGCAGAACTATTATCTGAGATTGCTGTTGACCGTGAGGTATTCCGAGTCCTCGCAGGGCTGCTGTCACCGCGACCCTCCTGACAGAAAAAGCGGGAATGAAAATAAATCAGTGAAAAAATGAATGAATGAATTCTTTACTCCGGTCTATTTCATGCTACTCTGGTATAGATATTGCAGTCAAGTAAACGCAAGTAATAAAGGAAATCGCTTTCTTTTACGAAATGCTTATTACAAGCTTTGTATGACCAAGAAGATAAGGTTTACCAGACACACCAAATTTGAATATACTGGTATTTGGTAATAACATTTATCAACCGAAGCGAACATGCTGAAAGCAGAGTTGAAATTTGTGGACAAACTGCCAGCTCTGATAGAAAGGAAAAAATATAATATCGTGAAAATCTGAAGCATGCACTGAACGTTTTGGGACATCCACTGAAGTTCTGGTTGAACACCTTATATATATTTACATGACCAGACTGACGTCTGGTGTTCTCATGTTATATATGTACTGAACTGAGTGCGCTTCACACATGTAACTATTTCTTTTTAAAAATGATGAAACGTTTTGTCGTTTTATTTAGCTCCGAGGAACACTGAACTAACGGTTGCATCAATCAGCTATGAGCTTCCGGCTCTATATATGTGCGGGAGATTGATTAACTTTTGCCTTTAGAGTTTGGTGGACTGCTATCATAAACGGTGAACCGTCATTCAAGAAAAAAAACAGGACGTGCAGAGAATTTTGTAATGATGGTTTTAGTGAGCGTAACAAAGCATTTTAAGCTATGAATGATAATTTACCAAGCTTACCTTACCCTTTATTAAAAAACTATATCAATTCTTCAAAAGAAACGGCGAAATTTCTTGTATGTTATGCATTGCTTAGTGATTTTAGAAGTGGCTTCTTACAATTGCTTCACTGTAATTGCTAAACCTGCCGAGAGTCAAACTAATCAATTAAAGGCGGAATTCTACTAGATGCCGTAAGACGTCGGATTGGAAGGAACTTCGAAGCAACTCGGATTTGTTTCTTGCAAGGCTACTGGAAGGTGGTCTCTTTAAAGCTTGGCGGTTGCATGACAGCTTGCTGTGTTTCAGTACCGAATGTCTTTTAACTAGACAACAGATAAATGCGGTGGCCGCAAATGCCGTATCGGGAAGTTCCAATGTGATGCTATGAATAAGAGCCAGCTTTAATCTCAGAATGACTTTATTATGACAAATGCAGAGCGTTGTTGAATCTGCCCTTCTCACTAGGAGAGTAGATAGCTTTTTAGTTTGAAGACAGAGTTTTGGCAGTGTTATATCCCAAGAAGTTAAAATTAAAACAATCCCAGGAACTTCCTTCTGTGATATTATACAATGCGCGATTTAAACATTAAATGTCTTACTGTGCAATCATGTGAATTGTGTGTCTTCTCCACCGAGTGAAGTCGATATTTAAAATAAACAAGTGCGTTTGCTTTTCTTGACTTTATATTGTACCTTAAGCGTCAATTGTATTTCTACAATATTGGCTGAAGTTACTCCGATTGATATTTGTCCGTGTATTTCAAGTTCATGTTGTCCTAACACGGTATTGTAATAATTTCTCAAGTGTTATTTTAGGAGGAAAGGAAAGACGTTCCGGACGTTTTCTAGACCACGAATACTTATGACAAACTTTTGTTTTTGTGTTTGTGGTGTTTTCTGCTTCCTCAGCGTGTTCCTTCTTTCCGCTGCAGTCTATGATGGACCAATGGTTTTAACAAGGTAAGAGGCTGACTGCGTTTTTTATTACGCTCTTCTGCTGCCTCCATTCCAGAGGCCAGTAGGGCTGTTGGCAGGGCCGGATTAACCATTGGGCAAATCGGGCAATTGCCCGGGGCCTCGCGTTTGAATGTCAAAACACTCCTTTACTGGTTTATCATGTTTTTAGGCTGTTCACCACACCTCAACATTGTAGAGCTTTTTGACTACTGCGTTTAGTATATATTGTAGGGTAAAGGTAACTGACAACTTTAGGAATTCATCGCTTTTGAGTGATTTAAAAGAATTGAACCAAACAGTACCACACTTGATAATCCAAGAATCAGATCGAAATCAATGCATCCATGGGCGTCCGCAAGAAGTTTTCCAGCGGGGGCCAACGTCGCAATTTCCCTTATCCTTTTCATGTTGCTTACGATACAGTGCAAATGGACGTTCACAAAGCTTCACCCTTTCTACCCCATTAGTTTGTGCTGGTTGGGTTGAGCCTCAATTATAAATCTTTTGCCTGATATTTTCTACACTTCTGCTGTTAGAAATGCTTATTCTTTTCATGAACTGCCTAACATTAAATTTTTCCAGCACTTTTTACAAATAAGTCATAATTAAAGAATAATAACGGCAAGAACAACATAAGCCGTGAAAAAACAAAACTTAGACACTCACAAAACTGATTCAAGCAATAAGAAGTAAAAGTATATAGACCTATGTTGACATGATCGGGACAACTTACTAAAGTTAGAACACCACGCTTAAAAAAACTGAGCAGATGAATTACGAAAACTCGTCACAGCAAACTTAGTGCTCGCGTGAACTTAGTGCTCACGAAGAAGTCATAATTAAACCTTAACGATAAAGACGTATTCCCACAAGACTGCATAGACATATTCTAGCAGGCCACGTATTTTTATACTGTGTGAAAAAAAACTGCGTGAGAGTCGTTTGAAAGCTATTCACTCAGGCACGTTGATCACAGTCTCACACTAACAATGTTTTTTTCAAACTTGTGGAAGCACTGCTACAGATTTACTCATGCATCTTTTCGCGCAGTATAGACTATATGTGGCTTACCGCTATCAGCAGTCACTGTCTCGCTGCAACACCTACATCCACATTCAGGGCTCCCATTCACTGATTTCAAATAAACCCAGATTACACACCAAAAAAACATATTCGTAAAATAAAAACCCATGAAGTTTGTGTCACGAACAAAAACAGGAATGTGCTTATTTGATTGAAACTATAATCGAATACTGATTTTAATTACGCCGCATTTATTCGATTGTAAGCCGCACGAAATGGTGTTAACAAATTAATGTGATCCGCCCTTGATTGTAAGCCGCATTTGATATAGGTTACCGAAGACATTGGGATACTTTCGTGTATAGCGCGTTTCGCATTTAATTGGCAACCCCGGTGAAGATGTCCACACCACTACAACTGTCCTCTGTTCATCATAATCCCTCCTATGATGGAGTGCGCACCTGTGCAAGTGATGCTGAAGAGTAAAAAGATAAAATGTGAAAACTTTCAACAAAACGTAGCCAAGGAAAGACTGGGCGTTATCTAAAGCTTTCAACAAGCTAAAGAAAAAAATGTAAGCCGAATTGTAAGTCACCCTTGGTTGTAAGCCGCAGGAAATGATGAAAAAAAACTTAATGTTATTTTTTTTTGTTCATATCTTTCCTATTTTTTGTTCATGTCTTTCCTCAATACGTATGTGAATGGACGATTTGTGCAGTAGAGGTGGTCACAGTCTGTGACAAAAAAGATTGGTATGTAGTGTCACGGTAGCACAAAGATAGTTTGAACAAATTAACTACCTATGAACCGCCGTACAACATGGTCACCCTCGATTGTCTCTGAAGTGTAGGCTGTCAAATCTACACTTCAGAGACAAAAAAACAATCGACGTTTTTGACCGGTGCTTCTGCAAAGTTGAAATGAGGTGATGTGAAACGCTGCCCAGTTGCGCTAAGAGCTTTTAAAGGGGCCTCGCGGTCACGACTTTGCCCCGGGCCTCGCGTTCATTTAATCTGGGCCTGGCTGTTGGTCTTTGCCTCCTCACAAGCAGAGAAACAATCTTTGCTTTTATAGAAGTGCGCATGATTTCATTGCATTGCGAAATTGCTCTGACCTGTTTTTTGGTTGCTTTTGGTGACGGCAGTTAGCGACAGACCAAAACCTGAAATTTGGTTCTTGGTGGAGCGGTTAAAGATGAACGTTCTTGCTCAAGGAACACTACGGCGATCCACGCGGTGGCCGTGGATCGAGCACACAGCCTTTTAATTGAGAGGCGGGCATTCTACTGTCTTTTTTCTCGTAGCTTCGTGTGTTATTCCCAGGAGTCATCGCATACCGTTATTATGGATTTTTCGACAAGTAGCAGTTTGAAAGAATGTAATCAACAGACCGGTTGAGTTTTTCTTAAGTTTTGCATGTTTGCACAGCCTTTGACATGTGCCGATGATTGCCAATTTGTTTCCTCAAGTGATTTCTCAATTAATTATAAGCGGTAAGCGAATGCTTGAAGTTTCGGGTTGCGTCAATCAAACTAGTAATTCTATAGTTTAGAAATTCGTATCGGAACATTTTTAATACCTTAAAATTGTTACTGAGGAAGTTTAGCACTTTTCTCCCAGACCCCGCTGTGGCCTCCGGTTCTCTTGAGGTGGTTTGTTCTCGGTGGCGGTCAAAAAGACTATTCCTGTGATAAAAGCAGGTGAAATGTGCTGTTCATGATAGTTCTAACCTTTTTTATGGAGTGACGGCTTTGTGGAGGGAAAGTACTTGACGGTAAACACTGAAGATACCGGGCAGGTCACCGTGTCCGCTTTCCTCGGCATTCCATTTGCTGAACCTCCTGTAAAGAACCTGCGATTCAGAGCACCTATTGCTGTGGTTCCGTGGAACCAAAAAGTTAAATTGACTGTCAACTTTGGACCAACTTGTTTCCATGAAGACGATACAGTTTTTCCTGGATTCTTGGGTGAGGTTAAACAAACTTGTTTTTAGCATGTATTTAGCCTGTTTACATTTGCAACTTTGCAGCAAGTTTGGGGATTACCCATGGCTTCACTTCAAAAAAAAGGTTGAAACAAACTTTGCGTTTGGTGCTCCCAGTATACTGTTTTACATTATTTACAAGTGAGTATTAAAACACACAATTCATCGCTTTGAATTTTCTATGTTCATGAAGGGTTCGCGAAACGACCGAGCTGGAAGGTGGTTGACAAAAGATATTCTTTCGCGTCCCTTTTCCAAACGTCTACAGGTTTTGCGGAGTGAAAAATAGGTTTGGTGACTGTTTGCCATAACTTAGCATTTAAACGTCATTCTTAAATTTTGCCTGTTTCAGAACTTGTACTTTTTACGCGTAAAAATAAAAATCAACGTCTCTTCCTGCTTCAGAGACGCCAGGACTTCGATAAACAAAACTTTAATCAGACTCAAGTGGCGGTAAAAACATAAACACGTTAAAAACTTTCCAACGTTTAGAAATTTGATGCAACTTTATCTTCATCAGGGCTAAAAACGAAATGCCGTGAGATTCGAGCACGGATGTCTTAAAATGTGTGCGCTCAAGGTGGCACCGTGCTGATAAGAACTCAGCAGGCGGGGGCGTTGATAAAAGGTAAGACCGTGAAAACAGCACTATGACGAATCAAGCGGTGGAAAGCACGAAGGAAATTTAGAAGATTATAATGTAGACTATTGTAACAAACCGGTAAATGTAGGGGAACAAGTGATCTTTTTTCATTGACTGTGTCTTTATCATCGCTCCTTACGTAAAACGATTCGATAAATGGTCGTGTGTAATAGTTTGGTTCAAGTCGAAGACTTGAATTATCCCACTTTTTAGATCAAACGAGTTTGATGCGACTTATTTTGTGGATTGTCAAGCATCGATTTATTTTGTCGGCAAGTCAACGAGCTGACAAACTCGGTGACCAGGAAAGTGAGACAGGAAGAGATCGACCTCGTCAAATCAACTCTTAAAACGGTTACCCAAACACACTGCTCTATCGAAAGAAACTTGTAAACAAAACAAAGAACGAAAAACATGAAAGAAGAGGATTAGCCATACTACCTTTTCTCCGGCGACTTGTGACAAAATCAAACGATGCTTGACGACCCACAAAATACAAGTCGCATCAAAATCGGTGAGAAAGTTGGGCAACCTTCTAACTTCCATCAAAACCCCGAGGATATGAAGTTTCGACAAGGCGTGGTTTATTCAATTCCATGCCGTGACTGCAATATACGATACATTGGAGAAACCACAAGAAGCCTTGAAACCTGCCAAAAAAGAACGCAAAGCGGACGTACATTTTTTCGACAAATGTCTCAACACACGTTTGATCTAAATCGAATGAATTGGACTTTGATTAACTATTATACACGCCCATTTATCGGATTTTTCACATAAGTAGCGGTAAAACACAATGAATGCAAAATGATCGGACTTGTTCCCCGACATTTACCGGCTTATGTTACAATAGTCTACATTAAAATCTAAATTTCTTTCGTCTTGTCCACCGCTTGATTCGTCATACTGTTGTGTTTTTACGGTTGTATCTTTCAACGTTCCCCGCCTCCCGAGGTCTTATCAGCAGCACGGTGCCACCTCAGCACGGTGCCACCTCAGCACGGCGCCACCTCAGCACGGCGCCACCTCAGCACGGCGCCACCTCAGCACGGCGCCACCTCAGCACGGCGCCAACCGGAGCGCACGCATTTTTTAACATCCGTGCTCGAATCTTACGGCGTTTCATTCTTAGCCCTGATGAAGATAGTTGCAGCAACTATCGAAACGGTGGAAATTTTTTTTAATGATTTAACCGCCAGTAGTGATTTAAGTTGTTCATCAACGAGAAATGTATTTCTCATAAGATAAATATCAAAGTCACACTTAGTCCAATATGCACTTATGTGCCTGTCGTCTAAATCCTGTTGGCTTTAAAACACAATTGTTCGAGCAAAGAACAATCGACGAGAAACGACAAGTAAATTTCTACTTGGCGCACTTCAAAATACCATATATCAATTTAAAATTACAACGTTTGTTTTATCAAAAATACATTCATTTTGTCAAATTCAAGCATGCAGTGTTATACTTGGGCTGCTGCAAAAAGAAATTAAATAGGATCTAACACGCTTTTGTAAGAAGCGATGCTGTTTAGATTACATTGTTTGCTGCGTGAAGGTTCTCAAATTAATAGAGCCGTCAGCCCGTTCCGCCCTCACGGTTTAACGTGTCGTCCACGCATAAGTTGCAACTATCAACGAATGGATTTTGAGGTCCACTGTACTTTTTGGTGATTGTTGGTAAAAACCAACAATGGTATCAAAGATACCTAGTTAATGCAAAGGATAATGCTGAGAACAAATGAAACGAACTGCGTTACCTTGTTCAAAAAGCGGATTTCTTCCTTCTCAGTGCTGTATTATTTTTTGTTCTTTCTCACTTTCTCAGTGCTGTTTTCTTTTGCCTCAAGCGGAAATTCTTCTTTTGTTACAACGCTGGCTCATCTTCGCTTGCTTGCTTCTGGGGCCACGCGGTACTTTCGTGGCGAATGCTGAGAAATGGTGGCGCGTGTATCAACGCGAGTTAACTTTTCCCTTGCACACTCCCATTAACGCTGAACAGTGCTGGACAAGTCTTTGGTATGACCCGACCGTAGAGCGAAAATAAACGCATTACGAATTTTACGAGCACGATAATCCCCGAAAGGAAAACCAACGATTTAGCTGTAACCTTTAAAGTGTACCTGCTTGGGGGCCACATGTTAGTAGCGGGCTCAACTTTGGAGAAACGCTGCTATCGTCTCTTTTTCATAAATTCGTTAAACGAATGAAGCGGCTAGACAAGCTTTGAATGTTTTCATTGTCGAAAAGGACATGTTTTCAAAAATAATTTCTACTAGGCAAGGACGGCAATTTTTAGTTACGCCTGAGGCAAGCTTTCCCACAGCCTGCGCGTTGTGCCGATTATTGTGCGTATACACTTCCTTCCAAGTTGATTGATATGCTTAAGGCGCCGAGATGTGGAACGCACCGAACCAGAAAAGCGAAGATTGTCTTTATTTGAATGTTTGGACGCGCGACGCAAACAAACGTCACCCCGACAACCGACTCGCCGTCATGGTTTGGATTTACGGCGGGTCGTTCTTCAGTGGAACGACCGCTCTGCCTCTGTACGACGGAAGATACTTGGCTGCAGTTCATGATGTTGTTGTTGTCTCCATAAATTACAGGTAGCGTGGTTGAATTTGATAACACAACGACTTTTGCAACATACGTCTATCATTAAAACACATTGTGTTCTGAATTTGAACAAGAAACGCGGCAGAGTGCGAAATGCTTCGTCGGTGCTTTGTTTAGCCTTACCTGCAGCCACAAGCAGTAGCGAGGATCAACCAGTCGGAGGAAGTTTGCTTCGCAGTATTTGGAGTATCGACCTCATTTGCGGTTTCTAATGTAATCGAGTTCCACGAGTAAATTTCGAGACAAGGCCCTTTAAATTAGTTAACACTGTGATAACACCTAAAATGAGCGTTTTTCCTGTGTTTAGATGATTTGTGATTGGGTACGTGCTTTGATGTCAACCATCTGTCCAGTGCTATTATTTCGTACAGACTTGGACCGTTAGGTTTTCTTCCCCCGCTCAACGGTGAAATCGAAGGTAATGCTGGACTACTGGACCAACAGTTGGGGCTCAAGTGGGTAAAGGAGAACATCGTATTTTTCGGTGGCGACCCCGATAGGATTACTTTGTTCGGCGAAAGCGCAGGAGCGGCTTCGGTCGCTTTGCACACATTAGCGCCATCCAGCAGCGGACTATTTCACAGGTAAGCGTTTTGCTTTGGATCTAAAACTTCAGTTTACACACCATGGTATCAAAGGCTTTAGGATCAATGGTCTTTAGGCGTTGGAATATTTGCACTAATTTATTGCCAAAACAACAGTGCTTGTTTTAGCAACTGCTTCCTCTTAAAGTGCAAGTGCTGACACCTAAGAAAGTTGCGCAAGCATGTGTTGGCCAAACCTGCATAGCAGTTATTTTGCTAATCAATGATACTGAAATGTTTCAGAAAACGAGCTTTTCAGAGCTTCCAGAAAACTACAGAATGCACAAATGTCAAACTGCTGCTCTGCTAAAACAGAATAAACAAAAGGCCTGAATTTTTTTGTGACACACAGCGCAACTTTAAACGGTCTTTACGTTTTCCTCAAACGTTGTTTTTGAAAAGGCCATCCCTACAAAGTATGTTTTGGAATTTTAAATTTTCTAACCTTGGAAAATCTTCTAGGCAAGTTCATCGGGGTTGTCTCTTCAATGTGTTTTTCAGGTGATTACAGTGTAATGCCTTCCTTTACATGTATTGTGAAAGCTTCTAAGTAGTACAGCTACTTTTTACCTTCAATCTATAATACTTTCTTTAGAATCATCTTGCAGAGTGGAAATCAAATAACACCCTGGTCAACCGTGCCCCTTAAAACAGCTTTAAACAGGACTTGGAAATTCGCAGCAAATCTTGAGTGTCCCAAGGGAATTGACGAAGCAGCTCTGCTGACTTGTTTGCGTTCGAAAAGTGCAGCTGAGATTTTCCGGGCTTCTTGGGTTTCCAGCAAAATCTTTGACTTTCCATTTGTTCCGGTTTCTGGCACCTCATTTCTTCCGCAAGACCCGCATATGGTAAAGTACTTTGCTGTGAATACATCATTTAAAGACTTTGCTTTGAATACATCATTTCGTGGTGTAGACACAAGTATACGTTGACACACTAGGCTCTGCCCAGCCAGCAACCCAGGTTCAGCCAACCTTGCTTTTTACTCGACCATGGTCAGTCAATTCTCAACTGAATCGTTTTTTGAAATCCGAATTATACGCGTTAAATATTTGTTGCCGTTTATCTCCCAGTTTCTCAACGGTTTTTCACGATCGATGTCCAAGTAGCAGAATGATGCGGAAGTTAATGTCTTAACAATCTAACTCAGGCAACTCGCGATGGACGGCAAAGCGAGGTGGACGTACTCACTGGCTTTAATACAAACGAAGGATCTTATTTCGCGATCTACACCGTGGAAGGATTTAACATAAGCACTGCAAGCTTGATAAATAAGTAAGTCGATTACAACATTCACAAAGATCACTTATGGTATGCCAAACATAAACCTTCTCTCTTGTCTTTACACTGAAATTTCAAGTACACAGGCCCATAGCCAGGGCAAGGATATACATCTTTAGGAGCCAAGAATTTTGCTTTTATGTTTGAAGCACTTTTTTGGGCACAACAAAATTTTGGGGGGAACAAAAAGTTTGGAGATCATTGCCCCCGAATTCCCCCGTGGTTACGGGCCGTGTTAACGGTATCTACTAGCTTACCTTTTCAGACATAGTGACCGACATGTCTCAATTTTTTCCGGTCATTTCAAAAGAATCCTGTCTGTGACCGACAAAAACAAACCTAGTAGCAATATAATTAACAAAACACCTTATCTGTTTGCAGATCTCAGTTTGTGGAAGGAATAAAAAGATGTGGTCTTCGAACGAACGAGTTCGGAAAATACACGGTCGAGTTTTTTTATTCAAACTGGACTTACCCGAAGACGTCCAGCCAATACCGCGATGGCATTAATAACATTGTAGGTGATTTCCACATCGAGTGTCCTACAAAGCATCTTGCAAAGTAAGGTTTATAAATTCATTGGTGAAGGTATTTCAAGTGCCTTTTGCTGTTAATAGTCCTTTGTCTCAGGAAGTAGAATTTAATTGCATTTCAAATAGACGAAGTCTCTCTCTCTCGACCTTCAAATAACGTTGTCGAACTTGTTCGGTTTGCCTGCAGTCTCCACTCAAACTACTTCCCTTCGAGAAATATTTATTTGTATCATCTGGACTACCGAATTTCGACAAACCCATGGCCAGCCTGGGCTGGAGTCATGCACGGCTATGAGATCGAGCTTGTCTTTGGCTTGCCCTGGTTCGGAAACTTCACTTACGCTCAAAACTACAGCGATCAAGACAGGATGGTCAGCCGCCGCATGGTGCGCTATTGGACAAACTTTGCAAAGTTCGGGTGAGCGAACTTGCTTGTGGTTACATCCGAGACTTTTTCTCGTGTTTCAGTGGCTTCTTGTTGCAGTTGTAAATTACTGAAATCCGAGCAAGCCTGTCGCTGCCATTTTTTCTCGGGTAAGACGTTTCTTGTGGTTGGTCTTGTGGTTGGTTAGAAACGGCTTGCAGCAGGGACTTGCAAATCGTCCGTTTGCCGGTATTAACTGGTTTTCAAACCTTTGCTTTCTGTGTCGCAGCAACTTTTCAATTTTATCAAGAACTGTGCAGCATGAAATGTGACGTTGACTGTTTTACGCGCAGGAACCCGAATGGCCCAAATTCTACTCAGAAAGCAGGAGAAATATCGTGGCCAAAGTACGACGCTAGCAGTAGGAAGTATTTAAAGATTCAAGAAAGCCACGACGTAGTTCTGCAGCCGACCACCCGATCGCTGCAGTGCGCATTTTGGGAACATTACATGCCATCTCTTCTTGCTGCGACGAGTGAGTGATGTGATAATGTACTTGAGTAAAAGGTCTTTTTTTCAAACTGAAGTGGCAGTTTGTTAACCGCCTGCAAGGGGTGTGAACAGAGCTTATAACTGTCTCGAAAAGAGCTTTTGGTCTTTAATTCCGGAGAAATGGGCTTTTGATGTTGCGAGTTGACATTAGGAGGTTTTCATTTTAGGTGGAGTCGCTATTTTCCACTTCATGGATCCCTGTCACGAAGCACTGCAATAAATTTTGTTCCGTGTGCGAAAAAGGCGTTTTATCGCTGAATGCCTGTTGTTGAAATTGGCAGCACGAGGAAATAAAGCGCGCCAAGCTGGTTTAAGCAGCTTACACAAGACTGAAAAACCCTTGGCGCCTCAAGGGTCATCGTGTGGCTTACGCCAAGTGTCATCGGCAAGCCGTTCGTCAACAAATTTTCTAATTTGCCGTCTCGTTCGTGATCGAGTACTTTGGACAAACGTTTTGGCCACTGTGCTGTTGACCACTGGCTTCTGCGCTACACTGGTGAACAACAATATCATGGTGATAAGATCAGTAAATGTTTGTCGTGCTAATTTCTTAACTTTATTAAACCTGACAGCTTCAGTTAACTTATTGAAGCAGGAACAAAACTTATACTATTTACATCTAATACGTTTGTAGCTATTACCTACTGTACATTTGATGTGAAACTACCATCTAGCCGTAGAAATGTATGTGAGGTATGTACATGGCATGGGATATGGATATGCATATACCGGCATACACTGGTACGCCATATGAATTAAAAAGATTATGGCATCTGCACCCTCGCCATTTAGCTACGTCAAGTGAATCATAAAGGGAAGCTGTCATTCGGAAACAAAGCAAAAGTCCTATTTCTTTCAATCAACATATGTTTCACATATCTTTCAGACGACCTGAACGAAGTGGAAACCAAGTGGAAAGTGGAGTTTCATCGCTGGAGTCATTACATGGATTCGTGGAACAAAGCATATCGAGATTTCACACACGCCAGAGAACAGGACTGCGGCAACTAACAAAAAGATCAATTTGCGATTTGCTTGCAGCTACTCGACCTTAATGCTGACCAGCGCTTGCTCAGGGGAGAAGTTCTTTAAAAAACTCCGGCCATCACTAACTCATTTCTTTGTTCAAGCAGACCGTGTCAACATCGTTGGCTTTCTTCCGCGTCATTAATTCTGTGCTTTGCGTTTTTTTTTGAAACAGTTAAACTTTGCAGCACATATGTAGTGAAATGACTTGAGTTCAGTGTTGCCAGATTTCAAAAAGCCAACTTCACAAAAAATTCAAAAAGTTAGCCAAAAGTTGCCACAATTGGCAAAAACCTGCAGCCAAAAACAGCCAACTGTGACGAAAAACATTTAGTCACTAAATTTAACTCTCTTGCACATATAGGAACCATGCAATCTTTGCAAAACCAATTGTAAAGGCAGTGGTTGCAGATGATGTACATATTATCGCACCTCACGTGAAGATTATAACATGTACCAACAGCCTCCGCCATTTGGAAAACTACTGTATTTACAAATGCAAAACGACACAACTGATTACTGCTGTCAGATCTTTTTTGAAAACCAAAGTTTAACAAGTCACCATGCTGCTACATGATATAATGGGAAACAGCATTACGCTGATGTTTATTAGAAGCATAATAGCTATTTAACTCTGACCAATTGCTCTGATTTTGCAGCCACAGAACTTGCACCAGGCTTTCTCAGCATTTCTTTGCACTTTTCGAGTCCTTGATTTAAAACGGTTCATCCGTTCAGATGCTTTAAAACCTGACCCCACTTTATCAAAAATAACATTCGCCGTCTAAGAGCATGTGAGTCATTCTGAACAAACTAAGCTCGAGACCTCGCATGAATTAGGTGATGACTCAATTCCAGTTACTTGTAGCACTTTATATCCAGAATTGAACATTTCACAAAACAATCTGTACAAATTGTGGTCTACAACTCAACAGCAGGGGTCTCCAAACTTTTTGCCAGAGGGCCACGTGGCACACAAGCTACTGCTGAGGGTCGGACATCTTATGTTGTGATTGTTTCGAAATAATTACATTCTACCAAATCAACCATGTTACGTAAATATATTGTTTTTTCGTTATTGACAAAATGTGTGTGATGCGGATGAAATCCCTTTGGAGTCGAATTTGGACGGCACGCCGTAACGTGGAGACCCTTATCTACAGCACCTTTGTTTTACTCTTTTATCCAAAACTGGGCACAAGTGTCCCATTCTTCCATTTAACTTCTTAAGACTACGTCCAAAATACAGCTGTTAAATCTAATAGGATCACTGTTAACCATGTTCTCTGGAAGAATCTAATCAGAACTTATACAACTTAGGACTTTCCACATTTTTTCTCTGAGTGGGTAGATTCAAAGCAGTCCAGCACTCGACTACTACACCGACCGAGTGACGAGCATTGAGCTGGTCACTGAAACCTAACTAAATACAGGTTTCCACTGGATTGAAAAAGTTGGCACTGGTACAAACAACCTATACAACCGGAAAAATCAATTAAGGCAACTTTTTTTATAAACTAAACACTGGTCTGAATCTTGTACAAAGATCCGCCAAATTTTCCGCCGGAATATTGCGAAAATAGCGAAAAAAACACCACCCGCTAAACGCAAATTTCATCCGCTAACCAAATCAAACAATAGCCAAATTTTGTGAAAAATAGCACATCTGGCAATACTGACTTGAATTGCACAGCTTATTCTCTGCGCAAACGCGAAAAAGCTATTAGAGGTCCTAGTATAACAAAAAAACGAGTTTTAAAGTGTGCTCATTTTGAAGCGCAAACTATGCTTGCAGTTTGTATCACCAACGCCACAATTGCAATGTATCAGAAACGAGAGTAATTCACATTTATTGCTGTATTAAATTTTAACCACCATTTTCGTGGTGCAGTTCTGCGTCACAGTGTCGCATCACAAAAGTGGAAGCCAGCTTAGCGACATGTAATTCATCGAGAAGATCGCAACGAGTGCTTATCTGACTGCTGCAATTTTCTGTTTCTCAATTGCAGTTCTAATTGCGGCCAGCCAAGCAGGCCTGATGTAACTTCTGACTGATTTGAAAGATTTGCAAAGCAAGAGTTTCTACGGGAAGTTCAAACGTCGCCTTGCCAAATGGGTCTCAGTAAGTGATTACAGCGAGAACGAAGCTTTCTGCCGAACTTTTCTGGTTAAAATCTCAAGGATGAGCGACTTAATACGGCTAACGCTAAGTCTTCAAGGTTACAGATGCTTTGTTCCACTGATTGTAAAAGATCGTGAACATGGTTTCACAAAGTATGGGGGAATTAACAGCTAACTTGCACCTAGAGTCTCGTTATACTAAACCCTAAAATGATTGAGATAGTCATAAAGTAAGAGGTCGGATTTTGTTTTTAAAACCTTCATTTTTCACTCTCACTGCCGCGTTTGTCTGGATAATTGAAGTTAAAGCATGCAAGTCCTTAAAGTCCTTCCGAGTGGCGAAAGGTTCACGTCCAGGGCGCACCACACAACAGAACTTGTTAAATCTTTGTTTATTTCAAACCACTGTAAATTGCAGAGTGAACTTGTAAGAAAATACACAGGTATTAACACCACCTTTTCGTTTTCGGGATGTTTCAGTCCTGCAGCGATCATCAAATACAGAAAAGATTTCAACAGCAAGACAAAGAGAAAACATAAATGTACAAAGGATCAGAAAATAATTGAAGACAAAGCGTTTTCTGAAATAATAGTATTAAAAAAAAACAAAGAACACTGCTATTTGTTGCACGCTTGACGTTTGTAACATTTCATTTTTATTAATGCCGCAGAAACCCTGCGCCGCATGGAGCGAGAACGTGGTCCATTTGCAATGTGAAGGAAAAAGCCTTGACTGTGACGTATCGAGTAACGCTGTAAGTCAAAGGTTTCAATCGGACCGTCAAATGACATCATTGCACCGAACTTGCACGCAGCCGACGAAAATGTTTTCTGATTGTTTTTACTTTCGGCGCAGGAACTTCCCAATCACTGGCGGTATTGTTGTTTGGAAATTCAGGTCTGCTCGCATTCACTTCGGGCTGCATTATAGCGCAGGCTATTTTCTCAGAGGCAGTGTTGCGTGAACACCGAACTTTCTTACACAGAAATGGACACAAACTGGGCTGAAGTCATTAGGCAGGTGATGGATCTCCCATTGTTGTCGGCTCGACTTGTGGCACATGCGTTTGGGTGAACTTCCCGATAATGGTTCGCCAAGGGAATATTTGTAAACTCGAGATTCGCACTTAAAGCGCCCATGAAAGTTTCAGCCAATTTTAAGAACCAGCAGAAAGGCAGTGAGTGAATCGCTATTGCACATACCGCCACGCAGGAAAACTCATCCGTGGAAGGAACACGGCGGAACTGCTGGAGGGTCGTAAAGCTTGTGTAGGTTTTCCTGTGCTAACATTGTGTGCGAGAGGGTGCATCCATGTTACTTTAGACCGCATTGAGCCTTCGAGAAAGGTCCTCGGAATGGCGACACCAAATTCTGAGCACATCTGGAGCGCACGTTGCTGTTTGCGTTCGTCTGGTCGATGCCGAAATGTCCCGCATGTACCAACACTACAAGAACCCTCTGCGATGTCATGGCGTGCAGAGATGAAGAATGGTGTGTCATGGTGTCCAGAAATGATTGCGAGATGGCTGCCATGTTGCGGGTTGTTCTTCCCGAAAGCTCACGCAGAAACATCGCCACACGCAATGCGCACGCACGCAGACGTAATGCACGACGGGAAAGCGATTAACTGATCAACGCAAGACAGACGCGTGCCTCGCTCTAGCATTCCAACTGCCGGTTTGGGCATCTCGCCGGCTTGGGGGCCTTGCCAAGCCATGGTGGATTGCTAATGCTCGTCCGTGACTGAGATAAGAATTCCACCACATATCGATGAGTGAAGTTGTTCGTGTGTTGAGGCCATTTGAGGAAGTTTACAGTGGGATGAAACTTGCAAGGAACCAACGGATCAAGCATTTATAACATCCTTGATTGAGCGCAGCAGATGAGCGGAGTTGCTGCTTGTCCACATGTGCGATTCAGGTTTTGTCGCATCAAGCCTCTGGATGTGTTGTCGTAACTGTCCACTTGCTGCCACTTCTGCACTGTGTATATCGAGTTTTCAGTTTTTCGTGTGTTAAAAAATCAACCTTTAAAGTGCTCAGAACATCAACAACTGTTTGCCAGCGAAAGGATTGCGACGTCTGGCGTGACGTCGCCTGAGAGCGCGCAGGTGACGCTGCACACGCCATCGCGCCCTCCGTCGCGCTTTGGTCAGTTCTACGATTAGCATTTTGTGGAAAGCGTTCTTGACCTGTGGCTCCAAACTGTTGATAATTTGACGTAGTTCGTGCTTGCTTAACGAAACGTGTCCGGAGAGAAGTTGCAGCAAGGTGGTGAGCAAGCCTCCGATCTTGCAATCGCACGTACGTCTGCACAAAAGATCGAATGGTTTTGCGAATACGTTTGTAGAAAACGTAAGTGCAACGCAAATAGACAGTAAGCTGAATCTCAAATTACCCGAAGTGATGAATGCAGTTTGGACCGACTCTGTTGGGCAAATTAAACGTTTGAAGAAATGCACTCATGAAGTGATAAACAGCGGATAAAATTTTTGTTCGCATGTTAACGTTGTTCGCTGAAAATTGCTGCAAAAGGAATTTTATCGTTCAGTAGAACGTGGGGCTTACTTGTTTACAAACATTACGTCATAAAGGCTCTTGTGCAAGTGTGTGCAACCTCGGCGATTGTAGTTTTAAATAAAGCAACAGTATTCATTCCGAAGGAATGAAAGTGTGTGGATAAATTTTAAAAACTTAGCATTACTGATATCNGAGCCATCTCTAAACCGTCAACCAGGACTGAGCTTGCACACACATCAAAGCGAAATAATGTTTGCAAGCGGCTGCAGGGAAAATTTACTGATGCTCCAAGTGGGACTCGGCATATTCCCTATGCTCCGAAGTCTTACTGAAGAACAGAAATTTCAAAATGTACCTTGATATTTGTTCGAACGTGCAGCGGCAGTTTTCGCCCATTGAGGCGTCCAACTCTGTCAGCATTCGCATAAGGACAAGTTTTATTCTGTTATGCGTGTGTCCTCTGGAGGTACTGTCGATGATTGACACGTCAGCAGTCTGTCGCTTTCTGAAAAAAGTCGAAAAACAGGCGAAAATGAAGTGCAGCCTCACAGTTTGTGCGAAAGATCTTGAGAACAAACACGCCTCATTAACCGGCACAACTAACCAATTTTTCGTTACGTAGAAAAAGATAAAGCATGCAAAACCTAGGGTAGAAAAAATTGTGAAGGTTTTTTGTAATTGCGAGGAATTTTTTTTCTCAACGATATAGGGAAAAAAGGGTAACATTCGCGTGTTCTCCTGGGTGCACGGTAAAGAACACAAGCCCATGGCCACAATAAGAACCACGTATGAAAAACCCGTTAATGGTGTTATTTGTGTGTGTACTGCTGCACATTCATGTCTTGCAAAAATATTTTCTTGAACATTAGAAAAACGTTTGGAAGAATATAGAGAAGTTGAAGTATCATTTGTTCCGGGACAATGTACATTTTGATGTCGATTTAGACGTACACATCGAGCCATCGACTTATCGATGCACTGTGTTAAAACAATAACATGTTTTTGTGGGTTCCATGTTTATACCTTGACATTATTTGAGTCAGTTGATCCTTTAAATTGAGGATTCCATTAGGACTGTGATCGCGTATGGCGCCTGTCCCATCCACCGACAAGGAGGCTATATACTGAGCGCACAAAGAATATCAACTGACTCAGCTTCACAAAAGCAAAGACTCAGACTATATATCACCGAACCAGGCAATTGACTTTACGAGTGCACACTGGAAAGAGACAAACTGCAATAAGAGCAACGCCTCGAGAGACGACTAATATATTGCCCAGCTGTACGAAGTAGGCTACCACTAATTAGTAATAACCAAGCAAAGTGTCTTGGAGTGGCACAGATAAATACCCTTGCAATCAGCAATTCTGTTTCCGACTGCTAGAGCTTGTGAAGTCTTGCATTCAACCCTACGCGACAAAGACTTTTGTAATACTTTCAACAGACCGGAGCAAAATAGTTTTGTGTTGTGACACAACACTGACAACAGTTCGTTCTTTCACAACATGAAGTGTTTGTAGCATTGCTGCACAGCAGACAAAAATATTTCAGCAAAAATATTTCAACTGGAAATGAAAAACTTATGAAAAAATGAGACTTGAACCACGAACTCATATGACTTGTTTCACAAATGCAGCAACAGAGATGATATCACCACTATGAAAATATCGTAATTACTTCTAATACCACCTAATGAAACAAAAATGGCGAAACGAAGTGTGTCAGCAACTCTCGCGATAATTTGCTGATCAACAACACTGATCATAGGTAGGGTAAGACTAATGTTACTAGCAGTAGTAATGCACATTCGGCAGTAAGTATTATAAGCGGCCCAAAGGGATTATGGCATTTGCTGTTAATCAGCTATAGTAGAAACATAGCACACTTTTAAAAGGCCATCGAATTGTCCATGTGATAGGCCTTACTTCAATTATGTACCGATTTCTAGAGGTCATTGTTAAAACGAAAAAGCAATTCGTTTCCGCAAACTGTGCTTTTCGCAAAATACTGCACACCTGTGCTGTGGATCCAAACGTTGAAGCAGCTGTTGGAGGATTAGTGACGCGTCGAAAAGCGAGATGAGCAGACCGAGGTGTCCCCGCCGGTATTGGTTTGTTTTTTTTAAAACAATCGGGAACTATTTCGAGTTGAACTACGTGCTAGATCACCAATTAGCTATTGCAGACAAGCATGACGGAAGGTAAAGGCGATGAGCAAAGGCTGTTTTAGCGAAGTCAGCTGAACTAGTGATTGCTTTATCGCACTGTGACGCAGCAATACCCGAGAAAAACATATTTGTTTGCAGCCAGGGTCCCCAATCTCGCTATAGCGCGAACAGTTTTGAGTCGATAAATACGACTGAGCAATAGGTTTGAGACGTATCTGTACTCTGAAATGTACTTGTCGCTTCCTTTGCTTCTGAGCTAGAAATGCCAACTGGTTTTGATTGATGCTGAGCGCCATGACATTGCGACCGTCTGCCCTTCGGTAATTCAGAAAGAGAAGCTTGTGAACATTTTTGACGTAATTGTGTCGGTGCTGGTGGACTTTTCCGTGGTTTGCCAAAACGCTAATTCGCGGTTTTTAATGTTCTGTATGCCCACAAACATCTGTTTGAACATTTGGAAAAGTGATTGTGAGACGCAATTAAACTGATATAACACGATTAGCGTCTCAATCACGGGTTTGGAAGTGTGTACAAGACTCTGAACCAAACTATCAATTGCACAAGTCTTAAACGGAGTTTTTCCGACATCTGAGGATTGAAATCGCTAAAACCGACCGTCGCTAAACATTGCAACCAATTAAAACTTGCTGCTCTCGTGCAACAACAGAAAATCTTTTAAAAGGTCGTCGAAACCCTGAGAACACCACCTTCGTCATGCTCATTTGCCGCGCTTGTTTTAAAAATCGAACCACTTGACAGTTGTCGCGTGCCTTGTCTGCCACTAAAAGGCTTGAAAAATCAACAGAGTTCAAACATTTTGAACTGACATCAACTTCAAGACTAATGGAAAGAAAGTAGATTGGCAGGATGGCTTGTTGTTCGCTACCATGGTGCAGAATGTTACTCCCCCAGCTGCTGGAGGTTTCTTTGCTGGAATTTAAGCCAGACATGCGTACTTTTTCTTCAAGCATTAAATCAATACAGGCTCGACGTGCACCTGCATGCGCATCACATCAAATAAACTTCAATCAACGCTTCGGTAGGTTCGATAGAAGACAAGATCACCGATGCATAACATTTAGCCTGTTTAGTGCCAGGAAATTTACGATAAACGTCCATAGAAAGAATCGTAAAGCAATATTGGAACCGTCTTTGTCTTCGTCAATTGTGCGGGGTGACAGAAATTACTTTCACAAACTCTATCTCGTATCAGTCCCGGACAAGGGCTGACGTCACCTTGCCGCTGTCGTGAGTTTTTCGGCAATGCCGTCGAAGGTTTGTATCTTGTTGTAAACAACGAACCAAATGGAGGAGAAAAGAATCTTTTTCGAAGTTTTGCTTACCCGCGGTGTAATATATAATTTTGTCTTGCGCATGATAAGTAGTCCTTATTTAGAAACGTGTGCCAAAAAACAGTCAAAAAAGTTCGTTGTTTTTCAACAAGACGTTTGTCAGCAGAAAGACACGTCTGTATTGAGTTGCTTTCCGGTTCACTTTCTCGTCATTGCTGCGAACGCTTACATCGGCGATATATCAGTGTTGCCTGAACATTTTCACTTCTTGCACGCGCCCAAGCAACATCACTGTTGGGTCGGAGAACGCAAGAATGCCTTCAGGTCGCTGCACTAGGTTGGATGATACTTCATGCCCTCTCCACATTTTTTTATTTATGTTGGTGCCTTCATGTCTGAACACGTGCTTGAGCATTAATGCTACATCTCATTGCAGCTTTGCGAGTGTTTCAAAAAGTAAAAAGAGAAGAAAAAGATCACCACTTAGGTCTACACCAAATTCACTTTCGTCAGCTTGCTTTACGGAAACCGCATATTTTTATCGAAAAACGTGACACCAAATTTTTTGAAATATGTTTATCGTGCCATCAAAAATTGCCACCTTTGCTAACAAGAAGGAGCTTAGGGAGAGCATTCATTTCGACCCTGTACTCTACTGAAGCAGAAAAAAAGCTTGATCTAGAGTTTTACGCACCGGGACATAGTGATAGGCATTTGAGCTTGCGAATTCGCCATATTTAGCAATCGGTAGTTTCGATTTCTACGCCGGGACCCACTCCAATTCTGGGGATTGCCACCAAGATTTTGAATGCATGGGCAGCCCTTAAGGGTTTTGGATACAATGAAGCAGAAATCACTTATCAGCTAGAGCAGGGGTGTACAACCTTCGGCCGTGCACATGTAATTTGTACAAGTTATGGCGGTCACGCATTAATAAAAACTCTTTGTCTATTATATCAACATACTTAGTAGAATGACGGCTAAACTGACATGGAGGCTCAGTGTATGCAAGCACAGCAGAAGCAATTAAAAAAAATGAAAACATCTGGAACTCACTGGCGGCCGTAATTTATAAAAATAACCGGAATGCGGGACCGGCGATATCGAAAAGGTTGTGCATCCCTGAGCTGGAGTGTCAAGAGATCGACCAAATTATTTCACGTGCGAATCACAACTATTTTAATTAGTGTACCAACGGAAAATGCTGACCGAGTTTTGTTTGTTCGATCCATCCAGCTTAAGCCTCTGCCAAAACATGGCGCCGTGCTCGGAGCATTCGAAAGCTCAAGTTTCTCCTGCATCTAGTTTGTTTTTGTGGCCATTTTGACAGCGTTCTCTTGCAGCATCTTCCGTGCGAGTGTTCATGCTCAGGAGTTTTGATCCGTTCGCAAACAACAATTTATCACCATAAGATCAAAGATAAGAACCTTCTTCATCACCCAATTAGTTGATTATCACGTCGCTTTTATTTGCCAAGTGAGCCACACTTTGAATTGATTAAAGCAAACCTAATGGCACAGGCAATATAGGTTCGACAGTTATGAGCAAACTCTCTCATCAAACACGAATTTGCAATTTTGATTTATTACTTGCTTTGACATTAACTGCTAGCTAACGGTTTGAACAAGATGATGATATTACTTAACAGGTCAGTGTCGTCACAACCAATCTTATACACAAAACTATGGAGAAAAATCTCATATCTTCCTTGCGTTGCGTCGTTTAAAATGTCACTTGTGTGAAACGCGAAACACTCCCTTTCAGTGTTTAAGCACACGGTATTCTTGCAAGCGTTACAACTCGCGAACCACTTACAACAGCTGGGCAGAGATGAATTTGTAAGGGATGCTGAATCAGCCTTATATTCTCAAGTATGGCTGAATGAATGCAAATTCTTTGCATTCCCTGCGCCGAAGGCAAGCTGATATCTTTTCCCGACATTGCCATCGGGTCGGTGGCGCTAGCACTGAAACTCGACACACACACCTTCACTTTCCCATAACTGCCTTTGAGCCTTGTGCGATGAAAGGCAAAGATGGACAGCATCGTAATCAAGAAGCACTGGGCGACAGTACAAAGCAACACTCAAGAGCAGTCTCTCAACACGTGGCGAAACCGAGGCGATGTCGTTCACTGAGCGTCCATGACTCAAACTCTCACTGGCGACACGTGACGGGTTAACGGAAATGCGATTGCCGGTGCAGCAGAAAACTTCAACCAGCTAATTGGTGACCTTTTTTGCACTCGTTGATTGCCATACAAAAGGTGCAACAACGTGGTGCATGCGCAACAGCAATTTATTCTCGCAAAGCTGCTTTGTCTTTTGTGGCGTCATTGCAACCTTTCCATCAAGTCGTTCATTTTTGACAATTTTATCGGTCGTAGAGCAGTTGCGGAATCGAAGGCGTGTTCATGGACCACCCACGAAAGGAGTTTTGAGGACAAGATAAAGTTTCAGTGTCATTCAGTAGCAATGCGTCTGACGGCATAGACGTCAGTTGTTTCTTTTTTTCTGTTTTGTTATTTGTGACTCAGTTCTAACACAAGGTCAACTTGTTTTTGCATTTTTTTCGTTTAGTCTTTCAAAAACACAACTTCGAAATAAAACCAAGCACAATTGAAGGTGCTGCCATCACCAGATCAAGCAGACATGAATGGTTAATTTCTGAAAATACATAGAACATGTCACGGAAGTCGAAGAACACTTTCGTTTTTGATGATGTTCAATCCGACAGCAGGCCCAATTACGGATACAATATTTATTAGCGAAGGTAGCCAGGTATCGAAAAACAACTTAAACTTGAAAACAATCCTAACATAATTGAACTGCGTTTACAAATCTCGCATGTGGCTATTTCCTATAGATCGTCTTTATTTGCTTTGAGTAAGAGTAGAAGCACTGCGGAAAAATATCAAACATCGCTGTAAGTTGAGTCATTGTTGTAAGTTAAAGTTACAGGAAGTAAATCATTGCTGTGAAGTCAAGTCAACAGTTGCAGGACTTTCGGAAGACAACTGTGTAACTTCCACAATAATTCGGTAACTACAGTAAGGGTCATTTCCAACCAACGGCAATTCAGTCCTCCTCATGCAANACTACCGCTGTTCGGCATTATATAAAAAGAAGTTGACCTATTTTTGTAATGTTGGAAGTGACCATTGCAAATGCATTGCAAAAACGTTTCCCTCTGACTTGAGAAGAATGTTATCGTTGACAAAATACGTGCGTTTCGGGCAATCACTACCACCGTGTTTCTCAGGTTAAATTCCAATTGGAATATTTGCCAGAAAGCATAGAATTGCGATTTTGGTCTTATGTTTTACATAATAAATAATTTACGAAAAGTTTGAAAGTTTTTTCAGCTGTTGATTTATACGCAGGAAAGTTTCCTAATAGCTCCGAGAATGCACTTCAGCTTTCACTCATCACACAAAATGAGTGAAACTTTCAAGTAGGCTTTGCTTAACAGGACATAGAAGGTACTTTGTCGGAAGCAATGTAAGTCAGCAAGCGTCTTCCCAAAACCAACTAAGGGCTTGAGTTGGACAAACAAACCTTATACATTTCTTTTATAATGAAAAGATAACGGGGCAGGGGGCGATTTGTTGTCAAAACAACGGTGCTGAGTGACCATAGTTTTAAACAAAACTGTAAGGCTTTTATCGGATTACCTGTCACCGTGTATGAAGCACGACCAAAACGCATGTTTTTCGAACGAGTATACAAGGACCACAGTCACCTGCAAAGGGTGAAGGTTAAATTTTTTTCAAGCGGCGCTGTCTAACCTAAGGCATCGTTTATGTGAACGAATAGTCAGAATAGGCAAACATAGTCCATGGTTTCCCGTAAAATTACAACTAAAACTTACGCAGATATGGCGCCAACCTGCAGTGGAGTTGTGTAATTTTGCGATAAGTTAAGTCAGCACTTTTTCGCCTCGTGAGTCAAATTGATCGAAAACCTATTTTGATAAATACATTTTTGTTGTAATCAGGATTTGAAGTGACAGGGCAGACAAGGTTTCACGAGTAGGTACGCTTGTAAGGCACTTCGGTGGCATTCGATTATATAAGTAATCTTCTTGTCATTTTAAAAGTTTTATCCAAGTTATTTAAAGTAGTCTTACCGAAATAATACATTTTGAAATGCAATCAACAGCAAACTTGAGATAAGGCACAAGCCACTTGACTGGTTCGATTGTTTGCAGACGGGGATTTTGATTCACGAATTATCTGATAATAATCTAGTCTGTTTTCGTCCAGCCTGTCAGTTGCTACCAATGTTTGGACATGATGAAGTGTTCCTATGAATCACCAGATAATTAACAGTGTTGGTCGTTTTGTTGTTTGTTGTTCTCTTCCAGTTAAGCACGCCTCTAATCAAGCACGAATCAGCGAAACATTGGCAGACTCGCGTCAGCCCGAGCGGTGCATGCATCAGGCTGAGATGACGGTACATTTGAGCAGAAATGTTAATTTTTTGTGTCCCCATGATAATAATTCCGAATCGAATGTTCAGAACGTCTGCCGTTCAAGTTGGTTTCAAAGTTTACAGTCAGGTCAAAGCTCGAGAAAAAAACAGCCTTTTTCCTTCAGAAATACGTTTGTGAATCCTTTTGAACAATATTGTAGATATACACGGTTCTAGGCCATGCTCCATCCTTAAATCCTGAGCAAAGAGTAGACGTCCTAACATCTCAGAGTAAATGCTGCTATGCTAAGCAAGTGGGTGGTATTTTTCTTAAGATGCGTTATTCAGTCCAGCTCGACCGTATAACTCCTTGCGAATTCGCGGCTAAATATCTGTCTGCCGTTGTTATCAAGCCGCTGGTTACAAGAGTGCCTGAACAAGCATGTCACTGGCGTAAAAGCAATGCATTATGTAGTCTTTGCCACACCTGGTTCTTGATGCCGACTCTTCAAATCTCGTGTTGTAAAGTGACAGTTGTTTTTTGATCTCGCTTTCTTGCGAGTCTGCAAGTGGTGTGTGTTCGATTGAGTGCGTTTGGAGAGCCCGAGTGGGAAAAAGGTTGTTAGGCAAAGCTTCGTGGTCTGGTTTGATCTTGTTGGTTTTCGCGTGCACCCACATGTCAGTGGATAAGCGGGTGGCATCCCTAAACACCTCTCGCTGTGCTGAGCGAAGGATTATGGGCGGATGCTTGGGCATTCATATGAGCTTTACTCACATTAAATGTTTAAATTGCTTGTGGAGCATGCATACAAAGAGTAACAAATTCATGCGACTGCAAGGAGAACGCTGCTTGTTGCATGGCTGCACTACACAAGAACTCCTCGTGCTGTTATCCAATGCAGCGCTTTTCAAAAGTGGCGCAATAGTGTTTTTCAGCTTTTAAAAATCGTCAGCCATTACCAGCTGTGCTTACCGAAGCGATTGTGCTTGTCAGTGAGAGATATCGCAAAACCTGATGCATTTCGACTTATCTCATAAAAGCTTTTCTCCTGACATCTTTGAGATACTACGTGCCCATTCAGCGTTCAGAGTACGCGGTCGGAGAGACAGGCCCAGAGGCTTGTCAAATCATGGTGATTTTCGTTGGTGACGCAATAAGCTATCTGTTGTTTGTGACTCATTGGAAAACGCATTTCACGGTTCTGGCGTATACCAATCAATCGAAGACCCTTTTATGGGAAAATTTCACTGGCAGTTATCTCCCAATCTCCCTAAGTCATGTTGTAGCACATTTCAAAACCTCTGATTAACGTTTTTGGCATGTGTTTCACATGGGATTCGGTGGCTTTGTCGAAAATCTATTTTAGTCCAATGCTGGTCAACTCAGCAGAGCATTGAGAATCTATTTGATCTCAGAGTTTAAGATTTCAATCGTGTAAATACTCAAGGTTTTCATCTGATTTACAATGTTTTTTTTCGCTACAAACGTCTTATACTCTTTGATTTACGTGATGTATGCTGTTTGTTATTGTTACCACCATCTGTACCACCATCTGTAGGACTCTTACAATTCTCTTCAGCTCGCTGTAGCGAAAACACGTCACACCACTGGCGCTCTGTTTGTCATCAAGGCCAACCTAATGAATGTGTCTGACTCGGAATGTTGAAAATTTTGGGCAAATATTTGTACTAACGTTTCGGTTTTTAAAGCTTTGAAGTATTTGGACCAGCCTTTGTGTTGAAGTTATCGCTGATAGATTTGGTTGGAGCTCAATCTGCACCTTTACAAATGTTCAGCTTATTGCGTAAGACCACATAAGTTTCTGGATGGTATGTTTTCTCAACGTTTTCTTCACGAGCTTTTCTTCTCACAGTCCAACACTTGGTTTCAAACGAGTAAAAACGAACATAAGTAACGCCGTTGTAACAACAGAACGCAATTTCCGTTCAACAGCTATCCATTGACAGCCGTGGCAGGAAGTGACGTCGCTCGAGTGAAAACTTCTTGAACTTCACAACAATCTTTGCTTGGCAATTGACTTTTTTCACCTCAGAGATTTAACGAGTGGAATTTGATCAAAGAAAGCAAGTCGCTAAGATCTCAAGCATCCTAAAAAAATTTCCAGTTCTTGTTGTTGGTGCTTTACTGGAAACACTTCGCAATTTAATTTCTAACTGGCTGGAACTCAGGATGATGTCAGAGTACAGGGTTCCCAGCTGACGTTTTAATTTTAACGCTTTTCCAATTCCTGAAATTTTCTCAAATGCTAGTGTTGAATGTTATGAATCCTTAAAAAACGTTCTCACAAAAGACTTAGCAAAGAATTTGGCGAATTTTGCAGAGTAGAGTCGAAACCATGATAACTATTATTAGGACTGTTGATTGTTGCAGCGCTGGTGCGGCAATCACGGAAGTACGTACGTTCCGTCAGCGCATAATGCGAAAATGTAACGTCGCAGGTAATCTGCAACATTCCGTCAGTCAGCACCGCTTTCCGTGTTCTTCGTCGATACCTTCTCGTGGCCGCTGCTATATTTACGTGTACTTCGGTCGCCACTTCGCCCGCTTTTCGGGACAAAAGACGACTTTGTGCGACGAAGCTCGTCTTCTTGTTCGCTCCTTCCATCCTGTCATTACTGAATCAACGACTTCAAGCGACATCGCTGCGAATTGCGTCGCAGCATTCCGGAACTGCGCCCCCCCCCCTGCGCGCTTGTTTCGCGTGGTTGTGATGTGGCGCTTGTCAGTCGTGTATCGGGTTACTATTATGATGGATAAAGATCGCTAATCCGTAGTAACGCGAACTGGAGTGGCGTGAACGCTTTTCGTCGATGTCGATGTGTTTACTAACACGGGACGCATAGAAACTCTGCCACTCTTACTACGTTTTGGACACAGCGCTTTGGGAATGTCTGTCAAACGGCGTTTCAGTCTTTGATAAACGTTTCTGAAACCGCAAGAAAAATTTCGAAGCACTCATGAATTATGTATGGGCTAATTTGACGCTTGCTTCGAGTTTCAAATGAGATTTATCCAAATCTTTTTGTCTCTGTTATACAATGTTTTGATTTATGTCACAATTATATTTAGCTTCTCAACGTTTAACATTTTCACCACCAGTGAACATAAATTCACTTGTAATTATTATTATCTTTCAATTTTTCAAAATATCTTGGGCATATTGGCCTTTGTCATTATTGTTACATTTTTTCTTCACGGTAAGCACACGGTTGTGTTTTGTAGCGCGGAGGCTGCAGGTGGGTTGCTCAAACGGAGAAAGCTTTGGGAACCATAATTAAAAAGGCTTGTCCCAACAAAAAACAGCTTCTTCATGAAAGGTAGTTTTAGCCTGCCTCGATATCCGTTTTCAGTATTACTCAATGCGGTCGCCGTTTCCAATCTTCTGCACCGCGCTAACCGCACAAAAGCTTGAGCATAAACCACTGCCGGAATCAGACCGATTCCCAGTAGGTTGGCTGGCGCAGCTGTGATTTCAAGGACCTTTTGCGGTCAAAGCAGACACAACAGGCTTTCTAAAAAGAAGAAATGGCATAAACTACTTTTTGCTGCACACATACCAAAGGCTTTGAAACAGCATGAAAGTATTTGAAATGGTCCTGAGAGAATCGGAGAATTTACTTATGGCCTCCTCTGAAGAGGCCATGCCCTTGACAATCCAAGTTTTGCGAAGATTTCAACATCAAAAGAAGGGGAGGAATGGCTTTGTTTGGACGAAACCTTTTCATTTGTTGGACTTGAACATTTTTGCAATTTTTCAATGCAAACTTGAACGATCAACCTGACCGTTTGTGGAAATAAAACGGCTCCGTTGATTTAATTGCATTCTCTGACTCGATTCGGGAGCTGACTTTCAAGGCCGATGACGCTGAACACTTGCGACCATTTTCGAAAGAAAAAAGATCGTGACTGTGTTGCAGACGCCGCAGTGAGAGGGTCGATCTCTTGTGGCGTGTGGCGTTTGGGTTTATGTATGTACTTCAGTTCATTTTCTACATTCGCTGCAACGGATTTGATCAGACAAGCCTCTTCATACGCAACCAGTAGTTCTTTGGGAAAAAATTGTTGATGTAATCAACATATTGGTGATGAGAAGTCTTGGGCAAGAAACGGTTAGCGCATTTCATTTTTGAAACTTGCCTGATGCTTTTTGTGAAGGCACACTTTTATTGTGCTCTACCACGCTCCACTGCAACCAGTTCGCGAAAAAGCGTGCAATATTTGTGCATCAAAAAATGTTCTGTCAGCTTTTGCGAGACGAGACAACTTTCGCGGCGACAGCGTCTTGTTTACCGCGATGTCTCATCGTATATTGACATGTGTCAACATGCTGATGGTGTATCGCGATCTTTTCATCACGGAAGCATGAACACAGGTATAACTGCATTTTTCTGGTGCAACGTCTAAGAAACACGTGGTATTTAAACATTTATCTGTCAATGCTAAACGAAAAGTAACTACGTCAAAATAAAACCTTAGTTGATATCTTTGAAACACAGCTGGGTTATCGTTAAAATTGTTAGAAACATGCACTCTCTGCGATAAATGCTCCTCCACACTGCTTTGGTGTTGAGTCATTAAATGCACATTTCATCTGCGCATAATGTAAAGGTGATGCTGTGCCCTGACGGACAACGACAACCTATCCAAGAAACCACAGAGTTCCGGTGTGTATTGCTTTGCTTGTGCGCACATGGGTATGAAAACAGCACTACGTCATTCAAAAAATAGCGGTCTGGAGTTGGAATTGTTTATAGGGTTCTCGCGAGTGGCTGGAATTGGCGAAAACGCGCACCATTGAGTCGTTTGAATGAATGTCAACAAAAAACTCTGACTTGACCTACAAGTTAATGGAAAGTGTGAAAAGGGAGAAAACGCTTCAAAACGAAATTTGTCCAGCTCTTGTTGGTTTGTCACGTCACAGGAACCGAGGCATAAAGCTGGCGGTATACGGCAGCGAGCAGTGGATGCAATGCGGTATGCGCCGCTTGTGAGATGCTGTTTCAAGTCATTCTAAAGCTGGCGAAAAAGCGCCGTACACTGGAGTCTTTCTGAAATGTGTGAAATGTACCACCTTATCTGGAAACATTTCCCTATTTGGTCAAGCTACTGCAAACAAGTGCAAAAGCACTTTCGAAAATCTCAAATCACCAGTAAACTGCATATCTGCCATTGACCATGCAGGTTTTAGGGGAAATCTCTAGATTAGTACAATGCTATTATTCGAGATTTACAGTAGTTCGTCGGAAAATTGATAACGGAAGCAATACTTTTTTGCCTTGAAATGCGCAGAAACGATGAATATTATCTTTAAAGTAGACAGAAAAGACGACGGACACGACGATGGTGAGACAACAGACTTGAGAACAAGTTCAGTAGCAAATCCTATCAACAGATCTGAGGACAATGCTGGTGGCAAAATCTACTGACGGGCTTGAAAACAAGGCCAGCTGCACAGGAACTAAGCCTCCAGGCTTGTTTTGCACTGACAAGGCAAGTTTGCACATAATGTGCTAATTCTGTCGCGTTGGTAAGACGCGCTTGTGGAACGGGTTTTTGTGTGTCTGATGACACATTACACTGATAGTGGCCTTCGCCCAAAACGACAAGAGACTGCAACTGACCCCAAAAGGATTTGGGTTGTACTGCCAACACCTGTGGGAAATTTCTGTGAAAGAACAAGCGCCGCTACACACCTGGAGCGCACGTGAAGCTAATTGTTTGATAGCACAGCAGCAACAAAACCGCGCGTCACCGAACAGCAAGAAGCCAAGCGTTTCGCCGAAGTCAGGAACCGAGCAGCGAAAACCTCCACGGCGTGTTTGCGACCGCCGGTCGAAACGAGCTCGTGGTTTTGCTCACTGCGTAGAGCTGCCAATCCATTCACCGCGCTGCCAACACCGCTTTGGTCCAAGGTTATTGCTGTTGCTACGGCTTTTCTTGTGTCGGTTGCGTGAGGTATTACAGCATTTTTACGTCGAAAACGAAGCGCTCACAAAAACCACGAACGCTAGTTCAGGAACGTTAGACACGGGTGGCTGCCGAAGTTTTCTTTGCAACCTGTTTCTTCAGTTTTTGTTTTCTGAGCGCTTAAAATTGGATCGTGACACGTTGCGAAACTCGGAGGAAAAGTAAAAGGCAAAGAACAAGCGACAGAAAGACGACGCCTTCCCTTGACATGAGGGAAAACTGTTTCTTGGTTCTTGCGGTAGAATACAATCCTTGAATTGCTGAAGCGTAGAGTTGTACAGCTTTCTCTGGCTTTGGTTCGTGTTTTTCAGCTTTTATGGTTTATGAGGTTGAAAAATCGTTGTTCTACCGTAAGTACGATGCCACAACACCACCATTTTGCAGTATTGCAACGTTTTGGGATGACTATTGCAGAATGTTTCCCTTTCAAATAAGAGTTTTCGAATTGTGTTTGTTAGCAATGCACTGCTGGGTGTCGGGACAGTAGCAACAAATGTATAGGCTTCGAAGTGGTATTAGGACTGATCTCGCACTGAAAACACTAACAAAATTTCAGTGATTATTTCATTTTTGCAAACTGTATAACTACGCAGAAGATTAGCTAACATAGTGCTTGCTGACGAAAGCTTTGCAAGCCAAAATCTACCACATCCGAAAGAACAAGAAAAAATTAAATACTGCGACTTCAACCTTTGAGAGAGCTTCAAGAACTAATTTGAGTCCTTGTCTGCATTGTTTAAATCAGGTTGATTTCGGCAAACTACTTAAGCTAATCTGCAGAAAACACTGGCGTAACAATCTCCTCTGCGCCAATATACAAACTTTATTGCTTGGCTAGTTTTAAAGTGAACATGTCATTCGGGTGGTCGATGCGTTTGCAACTCGCGGGAATTGACGCAAAGCTTTGGAGCCGAAACCGCACAGTGAAAGTGTGTGAACTCACCGGAACGAGGCGCCTGCGATGGGCGCCTTTGCGGGACAAAGTGCTGCTGGGGCACACGTTTTTTTGTGACCACCGCATGTTTATCTCGTGATGATGTCGATGGTCAAAACTGCGACAGCTACATGGCCTGCACCGTGGATTCACGGTTGTTTCACATTGCGCTGTTTAGTACGAGGCGAAAACTGCTGACGGGACGAGAATTTAAAGATGTTCCCGCGCATGTTTATAAATCGGGTAAACCTAGCGGAGTCAAAAGTTTCACTTGAAGGATATGTTTGATAAAAAAAATTAAAGAACTGTAAAAATAGGAAACGCAATTGACATTTCATTTATAACATTTCAACATTCTCAAAAATATAAACCCGAAATGATGGCACCCAGGTTCCCAATCTTTTCCTATTATTACAACCTTGAGTTTATTAATTTTTTATTTCGGACCAAAATCCCAAACTTTTTTGATTTGCAAAGATACAATATCTTGAAAACATGAAGTGACGGAAAAGTTCTGATTTCAGATTCGGAATCGCGAGAGGAAATCATCCTAGAACTAAAATGTTTACCTTACCGACCCCCCAATTTTTTTAACTAGTGTTATCATGTAAAAAAGTAAAAACTTTTGTACCCCCTTTTTTACCTTCGCTGACCCCAGTTTGTATAACACTGGCATAACACGATTTCCTTAATTGAGAAACGTGAAGACACACCCTTGTATCTGGGAAGTATTATACTCTCACTCAACTTTGTCATCGGGATTTTCGACACGAAACCCAAGATCACTACATTGCTTGCGACAAACACCACTAAGTGGTGCATACGTTCGAGCCACTTCAAGGAAACCGTGCGACGACCCGGTAGACAAGTTCATGCAACCAACGCTGTGCAGTCAGAAGCTCACCATGGAGTAGGAGATGTATAGTAAACCTATTGCTGCGTTTTTCAACAGTGTTTATGCACCTACGTATCCAGCAGTAAAAAAATGCAGAAAAATGAAAAACAAACGAACTTCAATGTTTTATTTGTTTCACTGATAGCTTACTGCTTGTTGGCAATTTGAAAGTGGCTGAGAAATAATAATTTCACACCAACCTCAAGCATTAGTCTACAACCAAATGTTTTACATCAGAAAATATGAAAAAGAATTTTTGTGACCGTATTACGCTTTTACTCAGAACGGCTTAAACAACGTGTTTTTCTAACTGCTGGCTGACCGCGACTAAGCTTAGTGTCAATCTTTTTCCCTGAAATATTTCTCATCCACGCTTTCTGCGTCAATTCCTCATTCATAGCGTGTTGGGCGGTTATCCAGTAACGGAAATTCAACAAGAGCTTACCCGCAGAAAACACGATAAGGGCGCTTGAATTTTTAAGAACGTTATCACGCAATTTTAGACTATAGCAAAGCAAATTTTTCTATTGGCTTCGACAAAACAAGCATAACTGTCTTTCCAAACGCAGAACTTGCAGTCACAGTAAACGTGCGCTAAGTTGCTGATTGTATGAGTTGTCCATAATATTCCATACTGTGGTGAATGTATGCGAAAGACTTGAAGCAACTTACTTTCTTTCGAGTGCGGAAGCCTCGAGGTACTTTGACGTCAAATCTTCTCCCGGGTCCGTTCCTGTCACTCCGCCTTCATTCCATTCATTCTTTTTCCACAAAGTGGCTGCTTGCACAGAAATGACACAAAGAACCAAAAGTGTTGTGAACAGATGCGATGTCTTCGTCACCCTTACTCTTTGTTTCGTCATTTAAAGGGTCATTGGACAACCGGAGGCCTGCTCCTTAAGTAGGTTTGCAAAAAATCGGGTGAACTTGCGGTATCAAGTTGAAGTATTTTCGCTTGGCGTATTCTTTCGGCGAATGATGCTGGCTTGTAGTCACAAGTTTACCACAGAACGGTTCAAAAGTGTTTATGACAGGAATTGTTTCATAAATAACTAAATGCACTGAAAAAATGGGTTGACACACTGAATACGTAATCTAAGGCGCACTTTATAAGATAAAGCTGCCTTCGGCTAAAGGTGTAGCAACAATAAAAACAAAAGGAAAACAAGTACTTAAATTTTTCTGCGAAGTTAACTTTACACGTTATGCATTAGGCTTTAACTTGGCACCTTTTCAATAAAGTTTCCCGTTCGGGGTTCCGCGCAACAAAGTTCTTGGAAAAACTTGCTTGCGAGGTAGCAGTTTTGTGACCCCTAGAAATCTTCTGTTCGCTGCCCCACAGTTCTACGCACATACCTTTAAAAATCAGGGAATTCCTTCTTTATTTTTGGAATTGTGCAATGTGTGTGTTTGTTTACTGGATAAAGAAATAACTGTCCTTATTACGAAACCTGCAGGCTCTAGTTGACATCACTGTACGTTGTGTCTTATTGTGAGCACCAGATTGTGCAAATGAGAAGGGGTAAGCTCAGTGGCTCCCCTGGATACAACACTTGGCTACAGCAATTGACGTATAAAGAAATAGAGCACGAATCTTGTCTCATGTCCCGCTGACTTAGCTCTAGCTTACCAGGATTCAACAACACTGAACTGAGGAAAACTGAAGTGTTCATTTTTACACTTCATAACGTCTTAATGGAATTACCATTGTGACATAACAAACACTACTCTTGTACATAAACATTGTCCAGCTCTCGTGTGCGAAACCGGTCTGCTTCATCGACTAGTACAAAACTTATTTTTAACTTAGCGTTTACAATTGTTTATAGATTCCCAGTTTTAACCAACCTCAAAACAAACAGAACGTGATATATTTTAACAGCTACGAACATTTTCTCTGTTGCGAACATCAACGCATTTTCGTCAGAACAGTAGAATTCTCGCAACACTGTGTGCACGATCAGAGTAGAATGTCGTTCATTCAAAAAGCTGACCTGTGCTTGAACAAACACCTATTTTCAATCTTGCTTTCGGCGCAACAAAAGTTCATCAAATCTACCAGAAAACTTTGCTGCGTGACACGCAAACGCATCGCGTGCTTTTGGTCACAGTTCAGCTTAGCTTTGTTGATCGTTCGCTGGAGCGACGCTGCTGCGTCTGCCGACGGTTCGTCGAAGCCATTCCTGAAAAGTGCTTGCTAGCGAAAAAGGCACTCGAATGACAATCATCCCACGTTGGCCCTCGTGGTAGACGGCTGGTATTGGTCTTGACGTGGATGCGGCCTTCGTGGAGGGTCCAGCTTGTATTGTGCGTAAGCTAACCCCAGATGCAGTTGATATTTAGAGGGTGAGGGAAAAAAGAGCTACGTTGCTGACGCAGCGCTGCTAGATGGTGAGAGGTTAAGGGGGTTGCAGGTTGTGCACAAAGCTTGAGACACGCATTTTGGCGACAAAAATATAATGCAGCGTCGTCTCAATACCAAGCACACCACTGCGTGTCAAGCCGCTTGTTAGCGCTTAGTACAACAAACTGGAAACAATCACTGTACGTTAACTGACTCGTATAAAATTCAATACATTCTCTTGCATGTAGTAAAGCTTTGTGACTTAAAAAGAAACATGAAAAGGTACAGTGCTGAAGCTAGACACTTGCGTTTAAACAAATCGGTCAGTCTATTTTGTTGGCACCAGCTTGATTGAGCGTAAATTTCCGTTCTGACTAGTGATTCGACGTGAGTAAAAGTTTCTAATTTGCCTTTTTTATCACTTTTTTTTACTTTTTCTGAATGTATCGCAGCAACTGTTGTAGCTGAAACATTGTTTTAGTTTTGTGTACGCACTTTGCTGCTTCAGAATGAAATTACTGTAGCAACTTGTTGGTCACCATTGTAAAATTGATTGGCACGCAATGTAGTAGGGCCGGTACACTGCAGGCCGGTACACTGCAGGTCGGTACACTGCCAAATATTTCTGTAGCCGCATAAAACTTAAAATGCGTTTTATTTATATTTTGTTACAAAGCAGTTGTATGTCAGTAAACATCAGATGTGGATAATTGAACTTTACGACATTTTACGATATAGATCAGCGGGGCATGCACTACACGTTGGGGCAATTTGTTATTTATACGAGGCAATTTGAGAATGAGATTTAATGGCGGAAATAGGCTTCCTCTGCGTAATTAAGCGTTTTTTTCTAAATCATCAAATTTATATTTCGAAGGGGACATCACAACCTTGGCGATGGCTATACGGGGCATGGCCCAAAAATGTTATGAAACACTGGTATAGGTCTACATTTTTTGGAAAAAAAACAAAAAAAACAACACGTAATGGTATTCTGTCTCAAATTTACAAAATACGCTGCAACCTCTGACGTTTGCTTTCATTAATTTTTGTGTCGAAAACTTGTTTTATTCACTTTTTATATTCTGTCGTGAAATGTTCGGAAAGGAATGCTTTAGAGTACATGAGAAGACACACGCCTGTGAAAAGCACTCAGAAACGATTCGTACTGTTAAAGGTCTTCCATAACATGCTTATCATAACACTACACGAAGTATAACTTATTTTGTCTAACTGAGCCTAAACATGCGTTTACCTGACGTTTGCTGAACAAAAACAAAACCCAAAGCAACAGAAGACACGTTATAAACGGTTCGGCAATATCTATCCTTCACACTTTAGAAAGACAACTGCAAAATTTGACATCGTAGCAACAAAAAGTCGAATTGTAGAAGTAAGCATCGAAAGGCGAGATGGGAATGGGTACGAAGTAACTGAGTTTGGATGCAGTCTCAAATGTTTGCTTCTGGTTTGTAATATCGGCAGCTTGCAAGCAGAAGATGCTGACTGATTGCTACGGCTTCAGACCAGCTGTGGCACTGTTGCAGGCATCTGGAACAAGGTCAGAAGTTGAAGAAAACTGTGTCATATCGCGGATTTGGGGAAGATAAGTCAGATATCAAAACATTTTAACAGGCCATTGCATGGATGAAAATTTCCCACACAAGGACAAGTCGTGCGATATTTCCTGTATTTGAAAGACGTTTCCAGCGCTGGAACACCACTCATCAGCTTATTTCGTACGTTGCAATCAGGTTGTGGTGTTTGGATGATGACTGGACTTTAAATTACCATGAATAACTCTGAAGGCAAGTAGAAAAAAATTTCAGTAGAGTGGATGAACCCCAAGAAGAACAAAAAGCTGGGCAAGTTATCCAAATGAGAAAATGAAGAACTTCTCAGAGAATTCAACAAGACCTTTGATATTGGTGCGCAAGAGGAAAAAGCGGTAATTAACAAAAACAGATGGTCAAGCAATTAGTGAAAAGATGTCACATTTTGAAATACCAATAAACGTTTAAAAACTCATTAGGTTTGTATTCCGGCAGTGTTGCATGGCAAAGTGCAAGACATCGAAAACGTTTTGAAGGAAAGAAAGATCCATTTCTTTGTTTAATTTTGAGAATCAGCGACAAAGACGATGGTGAAAATGAATTAATTCTTAAGTGAAAGCACTTTGAGCTGGGGCCACAATCCTGGAACTTCTCTTCAGGGTGAGCGTCAGTCAGTTTCCAATGACGTATAGCGGCCATTTTCTATACCAATAACGTGATGATTCGCACAAAGCGGACAACTTCTTCGGGCAAACGTAAAATCAGCGGTAATGCCACAGATATGCCGGTTATTTTCTTTCACGAAGTCGTGATGTAAATGCTTTTGGTTTATCTTGCTGGAAGCGCAGCTCGAATGATAAGAAGGTAATTATCGCTATCACGAGATTCGTTGGAACTTTGAGAAAGTTCCCAGCAATTTTGTAGAAACTTCCATGCTTGTGTATGGGAAAGTTATCACAGGTCATCCAGCTAATGAGGATGAATATGAAGTTCTTGCGCTATCGCTTCTAGTGAATCCAATTTCTCCACGGAAAGCTGGTAGGTGCGCCGATAATATAAAAATGTAACTGGTTTCAAGTGGGGTGTTTGAAACGTGAAAGATAGGCTTCTGAATCGTCTCGCATTGTGATTGAAATGGAAAAGTTAACCAACATGGTTTATGTGTTGGCTTGGTTCAAAGGAAATACGAGCAGTCCTGTAATGAAAAACTGTATGTTGAAAAGACGTTACTTTAAAAAAAATACTGAAAAACTACATAATTTGAATTTGAAACTTTTTATACAAATGGGTCTCAGTGAGAACTGAAGAACAAAAGTCGAGAAAATGGACGATAGTTTNAAAAAGACCAAAAATAGAAATTACTTTTGCTGAGCGGGAATGGATGGAGCTTTTCNGTAAAAACAAATGTAAACGCAATGAAGTGGTCGAATTTGTCGTTGGCTGTTGTACTGTGTTNCTGCAAATAGCTCAGCATAGCAGCTTGAACTGCTTTTTTGAAATATGATCANAGGGCGTTCACTGCAAGACCATAGAACCAAAACGTTTTACGTGGTTCCTGGATATTTTCTGTAAACTGATTGATTGCCATATGTTACGCAAGAACATAGCTGTGGAATGTCGTATGTGAAACCACGGAAAAACTCTTTATCTTTCCTTGTTTTGTTTGTGTGTAACTCATGCGTGCAGCAGGCGCATACCAAAAGTACGAGTAAGGTTTCAAACATTTNCGAGCGTTTTTGGGACAAGATGCTGGTACACAATAGGATTTTAAGNACCTTACTTGCAATCGAAGCAACTAAAACTTTGCGTCCTGTGTTTACATCAAGTTTGCGTTCTTTCCTCCTGAACAGTACAGNAAAAAACGATGCGCATTGTCGTTCGCATTTCCTCTGCAATAGAAATCGGCACAATCTCAAGTCTGCCTCCTAAAACCTTTCAGTAAATTTTGAGGAGTTTGTGGAAACAACCACTCAAGTAATGGCCANCGCGCAGCGAACCAGNTTGCCGAAAATGCTGGTGAATTGCGAAAGCTTCTTGCACTTAGCCTAGCTGTTGCTCAAGCAGAAATTTATTGTTATCATTANCATAGCATTGTCAAAACTTCCGATGTTTCGCAATTGCAGTNGAACGCGTTTCTTTCGCCAAATATTTTCAGTCTTATGACAACGATCCATGAAACATGAATCAACCCGACACGACCTTTTGTACTTTGACATGCGCCTGCGACCTTCAACTGTGAGGTGTGCAAAAAGACATGACCCGCAAACTCGACACTGCCACCACCACAGGAACGTGATCTCGAGACCCTTGTAACTTTATCCGTTTCCAGAATTAATGCTCAAAACTACGCAGGTTTTATGCATTCTGTGTAGGGCAAACTTTTGCCAGAACGGACTCTTACTTTTGTGAAGGAACCTTCCAAAACCACAAGCTATAGTGGCATCACTATTGCTTGTGGTTTTGGAAACTTCTTGTGAGTAAAACATCAAGTGTTTTAAAACTGGCATCAGCTATTTCAGACAAAAATTGCCTTACCGCTTGCCTACTCCGGACAAACGTCGTACATCACTTTGTTTGGAGAGGAACTTCCTACTTTGGCTATTGATGTGGCACGAAGCAATGGGCGGTTCAGTTGTCATTTTTTGTGTAGTTAACATGAACGTTTCTAGGCTCTCTTAACTGTTTAGCGCGGTAGGTCACTTTTGCATTCAAATCTCTCCACTTGATTTTTGACACCACATCGCTTTGCGCAACCATTTCAATATACAAAGAAAATACGTCGGAACATGAGCAGCTGCCGGACATCGGTGGCGGATCAATTCAGGCTGGAACACGAGATCTGTTTCAAGTATACAACGATGGCAGCATAGTACGTGACAACGATGATGACGACAAAAGAGCAGGAAGCCAACTATCTTTGCATCGGGCAAAACATAAAAGGATTTTTGGAAAAAATATTTGACTCCCTAGAAGATTCTTCAGTTCCGATATAGTTTCGACATTCTCTGGTGCTCAGTTNCAAATGCCTTTTTTACGATACTGCATGGACAGTTTAAAGTAACAACAGCTTCCACATTNGAATTGTGAAAGGTCTTATGAAAGCTTCGTTTTGAAAATTACCAGAATCTGTCTAAAACGTAGCAGGTTTGTCCATGGAAAGGGGTTTACATGAGAACCCCGTGGGGTTTGTCCTGTGAGATGGGATGGAGCAGTGGACTTGGAATTTGTCCCATCACCCATCATCAGTAATTTTACGTCATATAGCATGAATCTTCTGAAGTAGCATTATATGTTCACCAATAGCACAGTAAGTATTACATATACAGGCTTCGTGCCATGGCGTGGTGATGCGAGGTCCCCGAAAACAAGACAGTTTTTGCGGTGAAAGCTAAGAAAAGGGTCATCCACTTTCGTTGGTTCCTCTAATAATTGAAGGTTTTGGGCAGAAGCCAGACATCAGATATGTACATTACATAATGCAATTCATATTATTAGTTTCGTGGGAATCCACTGGGATGAGACAGTCGCAAGTTGCCATGGGATAGGACAGAAAAAGTGTCCCATTTACAACCTGATACTTGGGGTGCGAAATAAGGCAGAACCTGTCTGAAAAGACACAATCATTGACAAGACAGACATTTTATACAACTGTTTCTGCATTAATCGTTTGGTAGTGCCAAAAAGTGTTACTGTACTGATGAATTGTTTCTTATCAAATTATTTAAATGAAAGCATCAAAACATAAAACTTTAGCAGCAAAACGGACGAATAGTTTATTATGGAAATGTGCGAAAGCACCTCTTTCAAGAANTTCAGTATTTGTCCGCTGACTCAACGCAAGACATTTAGTNGAAGGTTGGAATTTCGTTGTAGATGAAGCATTCTCGATAAAAAAATTATTTTGTGCTTGATTCTGTGTATGAAAGCAAGAGTGGCACTTGAGAAAACTCACAATTTTTCCTAACATTTTTACGAAAACGGACCTGTAAGCGGCTGTTGTCGAAGCAAGTTTGGTTTTTTGTAGCACCATTTAACTTTGCTTTTCAAAATTTTCTTCTGTTTTCAGTCTCACTGGCAAGCCACTCATAAATTTTAACTCATAAATCCATATTTTGCAAAGGACCCTGGCACTCCCGCAGCTTTGAATACTTGCTGACAATAGTCTGGCGAGCATACTGTGGCCAACGCACACTGAATATCTGGTAAACCCGACGCTGGCGAACATACCAGCAGCTGGCGTGTAGCTGAAGAACCTCCGCATGGAAATGCGAAAGATCAGGGACGGGAAAGCACGTGGAAATGCACGATTTCAAGGAAAATCAAACATTTGCACATTCAAAGAAAATCAACGAAAGACGTTGCAGCTTCAAAGCGATGTCTAGCAAAGCGATGTCTAACGTCTTTTTCGATTTTGTTACTGCCTCGCAGCAACAAATCGCAAGAACACGCTTGCCAATAATGCAGCAACGGAGCAAATCAATACCCGCCACAGCAGTGAAACAAACAGGCTTGCTGTTTGGAAACTGTTACACCTGGAGCATGACCTTCTTCAGAAAAATAATCTGCTGCAACTAATTTTGAAGTGAACGGAGGTTAAAGCTCAGAGCACAAAACTTTTGTTAAAAATAATTTAACACTCTTGTACATTTTGTTAGCGGATTACATTATAAGTGTTAAAAATCGAGGATAAATATTCTTTACCAGCTTTCAGTGCTGCTTGCAAATTGTAGGTAAAAGTCCACCTTCAGGTGCTAAAATTAGAAAATGAAAACCTTGTTCTAGAACCGGTTTCTAGGAACTTATCACTTGTCTGCGGCCATGCTCATCTGAACTTTAGCCTGGACTTATGTATCGATGTTGTAACAAGTGTATTACATCACTTCTTTGCTCACAAAAAGTTGTTAAACCTCTCATGACGTCACAATCGAAGCAGAGCTACGTGACAAGAATCGTGTAGCATGTTGTGGGTTGTGACGTCATTGTGGCACAGCTATCGCCAATAAGTGATCGATATAAAATGTATGTCATCTCAGTACTACCAAGCAAATTAAAATCTCGGTCTATTTTATCATATCAACCAAAAGCCTTTTCTACATATAGTGAATTTGGCAACAGTCCTGTTGTTTCTTTAATTTTGTTTATGTATTTATTTGACGAAGTTGGGCGGCAGGCCGGAGCCTGGAAATGCCCTTTGTCACGTCATGTCGAGTGAACAAACACAAGACGAACAGTTAAAGAAAGATTGCAAACACTCGATAAATGGGCTAACATACATTGAACAGCCGACAAAGTTTTCCATGAAGGAAGCAAATTTTCAACAAATAATTAATTAATGAATGAAGAATGAATTGCAATAAAGGAAGCAGAGTTTTATGGCAAGGCAAAACGGTTAGTACAATCTAGAAATGCTGTTGTTATTTCTCATCTTCTCAGATATATGTTTAGTAGCACCACTTACTTATCCGTTTGATCTTCAATGCAGCACCCAAGTCAATAGACAACAAGGTAGTTTGTCATGCTGGGCTGCTCGTTGAACAAATTGCACACGATAAATTTTCTATTCCGACCGATTAAAACTGATTTTAACACTTCACCGTCTCATGTTTGCTGAGTGATTCAATCTTTAGCTTCGCGATAAGTGTAGTTACGGACAATGACCTACCCATTTTCTGTTAAAAGGAGCTGCAGATTATTGCGAGGGGAGACCTCCCACATAGGCAAATAGCTCAGTATATCTGCTTGCTGTCACCATAAGGCCAGATTTCAAAGCCTTTCCATTTTGCTATCGCGTCTACACTTTGATGAGTTGTGTGGGAAACTAAACGAATTATTAGGTTCCAGCACCTACCGTATCTTGAGCACCACAGGAATTTTACAAAAATAAAATTTTGCAGAAAGAAACGAGTCCGAAAAAAATGGTCTACAGTAACTGTAGCAAGTTAAATAAGAAGCGCCGCTATTTAGCACCAAAGGTGAAGCCGAAATGCGCGACGTGAACCAAACTTGCAAATTTTTTCCGCAGTAAATTTGAACGTTTTTATGCTGTCGATGCCATTATTAAAAAAACGCAATCGGCAAGCTTGTAACTGAGATTGCAGAATGGGTGACTAGCGGCCACGCTTGCCAAGGTTTCTCTTCTCAATTTGACATTGATCTTCTAAACGTCTGGACATGCCGGTATTTAATTTGGGGCTTAGGGCTGGTGCCGATTGAACACATAATGTTCAGGGCTCAGCAGAAAACATGGATGCAGAACACCTTCGGCCTGTTAAGAAAAAAAGCGACAAATGGTCTTTAAGAGCAACATGTTTTCAAACTGTAGGCCAATAAAGCCAAGACACTATCTTTCGCGCTTTTGGTATGAGCCCAGTGGATTTTTTGATTACTTAGATGTTTTGTTGATAAACATGTTTACTGAGAATATGAGGCATCAACTAAAAGCGCTTTATCATATGACACATTTGGTTACGTAAAAGATGTTAAATTTTGATTGCATTGAACGCGCAGTTTCCGCAAAAGGGTTTGTAATTTATGAGTGAAAAACTTTATTTTTATATTCCGCATACTTACTTTGATTCAAGTATAGAATACAATGTCAAACTTTACCAGTGGTAACAAAATATTTGCTATAGTCATAACCTATTGTGTTTTTGGTTGATTGACAAAGGCGGAAAAGCACACAACGTGATGAAAGCAATGTTGACTTATGAATTTCCTGAAAAGACAATAGACTTGACTTCTACCACCACCGAATTTATTTTATGATGTCAGGCGGCAGACAGAAGTCCGGAGCGCAGTGCGTCACATAAGAGTGGAAAGAAATGTGAACCACATGGACTGTTTCTTACAACCCTTTGTGATCCTTCGCAAGCCAGAAAAAATTGAACGTTAAGACCTTAGCGTTGTTTAATTGGGCAAAAACAATACGGGGCTACTCTTGAGCAGCACGTATTTTGACAACTGCGAGTTTGCCAGATTGAGTAAAGCAACACGATTTTCTTTGGAAGCTTAAGATCAATAAATCAAATTGATCTTTGCCCTTTCATGCGAAATGCTGAGACTCTTCACATAAACTGGAACGCTCATTCAAATATTACTTTCGGCCCAAAAAGAAGCGAGCCCGGGTTTGACGCAAGTTTTTGCAAAAGCTTAAAAATGTCCGGTGTTTATGCGTAGCACTGACGTCACTCTCGAAATTCACTCACGTTTGAAAAGCAATTGCCAAAAAATAACTTTGGGGTGATTTCTTGTCTTGGCAATCATGACAAACTGCTCTCGTGAGCATCAAAGCATTTTTGTTGACGTTAACCAGCATTTTTCGTCATCCTTCTGGCAACCCGGTTTGCACCTGCCTAGCCCTTTGTTATCCTTGCTACGAACACCATTCCTTAAAGTCTTGGCACCTTGTCAGAGGCTTGTTAAACAGTTTACTTACCTTGCAAACTACTGTAGGCTTGAGGCTCCCCAGGGCATTTTGACAACTGCAATGGCTTTTGCTGATTTAAACGAGCAGAAAATGGCTTCAGATTCTGATTTTCACGTGACAATACTGGGATTTCATCACCCTAACAAAGATCAATTATCCACCATCTTTCTCTTGTCAGTTATCGTTTTTGACTCAAGTTCATCTTTAGGCAAAATTTAAATATATAATAGCTTTTGTCCAAACTTGCACGCAATATTTTTTCCTTCTTTTGTTTCTTTCATCAGCATTTCCTCCGCCGCCGCACTTCCGATTATAGTGTTTTACAAACTGTTTTAACAATTTTAAGAAACCCGTTCATATTCACGAGTTTTACACAGATTTGTTAAGAACTCTTTAATGGGATGAAAAATGTTTGCGTAAGCTTGCAAGGAGGCGTCAGTTCTTCCCTGAACCACCGCAGTTGAGTTGGCAGCCAATGAGAAGGAATCTGTCAAGCTGAGCGAATGACAAGCTGTTGCGAACGAATGGTGGAGTTAGAAGCTGATTCGCTTGTGAGATTTCAAATAAATCTGATCCCTTTTTCTCCATACCCTTTGCACAACTTTTTGGCTGGAATTAACTAGTAGCACCAGAATTTGATTGGAATTGAAGAACTGACACAACACTTCTTCGCTCTAACTTTGCGCTGAGTTGAATTTGAATTTTCCTGACCAATGGCAAGTTGTAATCGAATCATCCTGACCAATGGTGGGTTTATTCGAATCTTCCTAACCAATGGTGGGTTTATTCGAATCTTCCTAACCAATGGTGGGTTTATTCGAATCTTCCTAACCAATGGTGAGACTCGATCGTAGATGCTGTGATGATAGTAATTGCTCCATACCAATATTTGCACATTAAGTCTCACAATTCTAGAAGCTTTAGCAAAAATCGGATCACAGTTTTCTTGCAACGGAAGATTAATTTCGGTCAGAAGAGCATCACCTGTTCCTAAAGTTTTACGATCTGCGAGGCAAAGAGTAAAACCGACAAATCAGTGGAAAAACACTGAACTCTTGAGCACCAAAAGGCTTGTTTATCGTTGGCCTTGTAACCGTCCTTCACTCCATCGCTTGCGGTAGTGTGGCTTTGTGTAGTATGAGAAGTATGATCAAGATTTGGAGCATCTTGCACGCTTGCATTTTTGTGGTTACGACATTTAGTGTTGTTTTATTTCTTCGGGACAAAAGAACACTTTCTTCGTTTACATCTGAAAAGACCTTGTATGGTTTTCAGGTGTTACAAGTGTGAGAATTGTTGAGTATTAAACAGTTATATGAAATATGCGACGGGCACCATTCTTACTTTACTTCTCGACTGTCAGCATATTAAGCTGACTTGGTGATTCGCTTCGCTTTGGTCTTTCTCTTCGCATGTTTTTGAATAGCTGCGAAGCGCAGCGTGCAAACAGGAATATGCTAGCAATGCATCACCACCAAACGTACACATGCGCCATGAACAAATTTTATTATTAAAGTATCAAAGTGCAAAAACCTTTTTTTGCAAAAGTGGATCACACACGTGAGGCTTCATCATCGAAATGGACAAAGGTATACTGTAGTTTGCTGCATGTATAGTTTATACATTGTGCTGTTTCAAAACGTTTATCTCCATGGATTCTGAAGAGATTGCTATTTGCTATGTAGTAGGATTGAAGTAAATCAGGGGTCGGGAACCTTTTTGGCTGAGGGAGCCATGAAACCTACATATTTTTAATTGTATTTCCGTGAGAGCAATATAATATTTTTCAACACTTAATGCAACTAACTTACCAACTAACGTGTGCATTTTTAAGCAAAACCAACAGTTTTAAACAATGGTTAAATGTCTGAATTTTCTCTTTAATAACATGCTTCTTACTGTTAATGCGACTTCTGGTGCTGCATGGTGTTGCTGATGGCTTTGTAGGAAAATTACAGAAAAAGTTTCATTCGTAACAATCGTGTTAAGAAAATATCAAGCGAGCCAGATACCGTCATCAAAAGAGTCACATCTGGCTCGCGAGCCATAGGTTCCCAACCCCTGAAGTAAATGAATGCTGTGCAAACCACGCGAAAAAAGAGAACCAGCTCTTCAATATCAGGACTGAGGATGCGTAGTGTTACGTGAAATCGATTTCCTTATTAAAAAGTTTACTGATTGATTCGACTCAGTCGACTTGTGGAGACTAGTTACTTGAAAACAGATATGTGCAAAGCTTGAATCATCGCACAATGAAGAAAGCAGAGCCCAGTGATTCCTCAAAAACTAGTAGCAAACCTAGAGCTTTTAAGTGCAGGTCTACTAACGCAATATTTTGTGATTTGGCGAGTTTTGAATCTAGGTGGGTGTGCAAAACGCAATAATTTAACGATAACTTCATATCTCCTAATGCGTCAGCATATAGGGTCACCTTTTAAAAGTCTTTGTCAACCTTTATCGACCACCTGAAGATTAATGATATGGAAATGCTTCTTCAACTCCATATCCTGCAACACAATGTTTTCGGTTTCACCAACTGAAGATTAAACCCGAGTGGTAAGTCGGGCCGAGCTTTTCGAATCGGATTCGGGCTTAACTTGACAAAATGCTAAGGGACGATTTCGGACTGCATGCAAATTTTTTCGCATCGACGGACATTTTTGTCACCATTTCCTGTTGAAGCAATTGAGTTGACTAAATCGTCAATAAAAAATGATTGATTGTGAACAATTTATTTCTGTTTACTTTGCTTCGCCACCAATACCCTGCAGTTGCGCATATCTTGACTCACTTGTTAAATTTTGATTTCGGACCTAAATCGGGCTTCAAAAATATATGTCGGGCTCGGGCCGGGTTCAGGCTTCAAAATGAGGCCCGTTCACAACTATGCACTAAGCAGCATCTAAATGAGGCAATAAACGGAATTTTGTGAACGGGGCCAAAACTTTCACCTGAAAGCATAAAAATGTTTCCCCAATAATTTAATGCTAATCTATGATAAACTACAATTTGTTTGCTCTGTGTGCCTAACACAAAAAATTTTCCTGGTAANCGTAACCGCTCAAACGCATTTCCATGCCATCGATGACAACAGCTTCAATAGTTAGATCAGGGTTGGAAACCTGCGGCCCGTGTAAACAGTTGATATGGCCCGCATTAGAATTTTCGTTACCAAGTTAGAGTACAATATCTCGTCTGAACAAAACTACATGATAAGCAGGTACTTAGAGGGTAAGTAAAGAGAAGTCGCCCTTCCTCATCTACATAAAGGCAGAATTTTAGAATAAATTTAATTGATTTTGCGGCCCGCCAGTGATAATGCACACTTCATGCGGCCCGTGATAGTAGTTAGGTTCCCCACCCCTGAGATAGACGTGGCAACCTGCCATACGCCAGCGCTATAAAATAAACAAAAAACAACCCATCATTTTATAAGCAAAGGCAGTAATCTAAAAATTTCTTTTCGTTTGTGAAGTAGGCCAAGGCAGAATTAAACTAAAGCACCACTGAAAGTGAAAGAAATTTCCTCACGTTATTATATTTTATAATATACCAGTCATTTAATATTATGCGTTCACATTACACGCACAGCAAGCTTTCAAAATTCGTGCGCTCTTCCTTCGAATGCTGCTAGCTGTTTTGAATCTTACTAACAGTGTGGATTTAGGAATCCAATACTTCAATCGTGTCTCTTTGTTGGACCTCAAAAATTAAAAGAGAGGCATCAAACTTTTGAAATCCTGCGCAAGGTCTGTTTTCGCTTTAGAGGATGAGCGTTCTGAGACTAGGAAGGCAGACACAAGAAAACAGTTGCAAGAAACAAAATAAATCTGCTGCTGAATTTGCACGATCTTATTGCCACTGCTGTTACGCACTTCCTTCTCAAACATATTTGTCATCTCAATTTACTTCCCATTCAGAAGAAAAACATGAAAACTACATGCAAGTAGGCCTATTTGTCATATGTTTTTGATTTTAGAGAATGTTTTCTGCGATTGAAGCATCTTTTGCATTTAAGTGTTTCCGCATTGGATTTAAATGAATTCTACGCTGAACAATTTCGGTTCCGTTTCTTCAATCCAATCAGAGCCCATCTGCATTCTTGGGCAAAACATTACAAATTTGTTTGAACCAGTAATAAGCCTGTTTTAGTCTCAAGATTTTCGTCGCAACGGGAAATATCGCGTTTGTGCTGATTAAATCAAACGGTCGTTTCGCCTGATCTTGTCCTCCACAGGGACTGGTTGTTTCGCCGTTTCAGAGAATATCTGCGTCTACCCGGCAGGTCAGAAAAGCCTTTAAGTCGACTTTCTAAAATTGGCGTCGGCTTACTGAAAGACAGCAATATAACTTAACAAGCCTATAACTTCACTTCTTGTCAATTCACAAATATCTCGAAAATGGAATAACTCAGAAAACTAGATCCCAGCAATGCAGATAAGAGTCACTACCTATCATGTTGCGGTTTTCTGTTGAATGCAGCAGCGTTGCTCGGCGTCTTGGTGCGCGACTTACCTACTTGTTTTGTTGAAAGTTAATGAATGACCAAATTCCACATTTAGAGCAAATCCGCGAATGGACAGCAACTTTATATAAGTGACCTTTTCTGAATGCCGTCTTCACACATCTTTGGTTGAATCAGTTGTTTAAGCATCCTCCGTCTGTCCGAATGACTTCAAAGATTTGCCAACAAATAAGTTCTTTATTGACCGTTAGTTAATGAGATAGTAATGAAATATAAGGTAATAACGGAAAGCTCAGGAGCGGTTGGAAGGTCAGTCGTTTGAAATGCCCTTGGGCCTCAGACGTGACCGAGGTGCTCTTGTAATTCGATTGAAGAGTCGAATTTCAGAGTCGTTTTGTTGGCGTCACTGCTGGAGTTCACCACACATGCCTACCTCACGGGGTGTTGACGCCGTGAAAAACTATTTGCGTCTTTCACTGACACATTGGTTTCGAAAAGCCTTTGAAGGCAAAACTTTGCATAATTTGCTTACTCAGCAGAACCCCTGACGCCAACCGTGACCATAGTAAATTCGGTGTTCTGACGTTCAAGACTAAAGCTCTACAATTGTAACCACACAATGGCTTTGTGTGGGTGTTTAATTGTTCAGTAGATTTATTTGGAGTGGAGACTCGACCACTCCAACCTATCTGCAGAGAAATCAGACATGGAAAACTGTGAAACATATCGAAAGTGAGAAAGCGTATAGCAGCAAAAGTGCAAACCATCTACTGCAGTGTATTGTTAGAAGATGTAACATCGTCCGCATTGTCAACAACAAACGTGTTTGCTGTTTTTGGCATGAAACAAACGCAAATTGGAAAACTCCTATTGGGGGGAATGCAAGCCTGAACTGGGAAGAAGAATGACTCAGAGCGTAAGAAAAACTTTCTGCTGGAATAAAAAGCAACATTATATGATTTTTTTCTACTTTTTTGCCTTATTAAAGGAGATAAAAATCCAGTGGAAAATATCTGCATTGGCAAGTTATTAACAAGTAAATTAAGATTTATTGAGTCATTGCTTTGTTGTAATAATATTTTGAAAAAACGCATTAGGTTGCTAAAATAGACGCGTAAGTTGAAGAAAATGTTTTGTTTGCGAGATGTCACAAAATATAGAAAATGCTTTACATTATTCATTTTAGTAATATTTGAGCACAGCGCAAAATTGCTGTTGCTGAAAAGTGTGAAAACGTTTTCTAGAGCAGTGTAAACTCATCTAAAGTCGGTCAATGCAGCTTTACGACATTTTGCAAAACATTTTGCATCTAATCCTCCTAAAATACCCTGTTTTGAAACATTGGTTTCGTGGCATGATTCTGATTGTCATGACGTGCAGTGAAGTGTTCCAGTCCATTGATACTCCGCAATTTTTTCTTTGTGGTACTATAAATTGCCCACGAACCGCTGCGTTATCAAGCTCAAAACTAAATACAACTTTTCCATTCTCAAAAGCGGTAAATGCCCCTTTTCACAAAAACGAGATTCATGCGAATCTATTCAAGCCTTTTGCAAACATTTGTACCTTCGATTGCATACGGTGCTGTCTAGTCTGCAGACTGTTATTGAAATTTCTGGGCGATAAAGAACACTACGTCTCATCATGTTGGTTCGCCAAAATCCCTGAATTTCTGCGTGCAACATTCAAATTCGCCTTTCTAGTTTTCCTACAACTACTCGACTAACAAATTACAAATATTTGCGATGATTGTGGCGAAGAAGCCACTCAAAAATGTCTTCATTTTAAAGCTTTAAATAAATACGTAAACTTGTCACTCATTTGTAGCTTTTGTTGCTTTCAGTAAGACCTGTAGTGATCGCAACTGTTCCTTCACCATCTTGAAACATTCTTTCAGTGCAACAGATTGTCAAGCGAACTGCTTGCAGATTACGAGAAGCTACGTCATGCGCCGGCAGGTGGTGGTTCTGCGGTGTGGGAAATACCGCATTTCGGCGTTCATGCCAGATATGCATACGAAACCAATTGACTTGACTTGCCATGCAACAATTCCAGTTAATCCTTACGTCATCTGTACTCTTTGAAACATAGGTTGTAAGCTCTGCTAATTCAGTTTTCGACTGCACACAGCTTCTCCTCGATGTTTGCCTCTTTTATTCTACTTCATTTCTTCTTCCAATTGCCTTATGGCAGTTGTTAGAACGTTTGAAGAAGGGTTAGATACACTGATTGATAAAATGTTTTGTAACCCAACGACTCGCAGCTTGTGCTGACAATAGCATAAGTCAAACGGATTAATTCAAACTTGACGCGAGCCCCACCTAGCAGCTTAGAATACTTGCACTCTTGTAAACACTTCCCGTTGTGCAACAGGTTTGTAATCTAACAATACTTTAAAAGTTTTTTAAGCTATAGTGTGTGTGACTAAACTTCAATACAAGCTCGATCTGCTCTATGCCAGCAACATAGTAAAACTTTATTAGACCAGACGCTACATTCTATTTTAGGGTTTGCATGAACACGTTGAAAGTAAGTAAAATAGCCAAACTTGCTATGGCTACAGCGGCTTTGATTGAAAAAATTGTCGTTGAAAGCATGAACAATGCTTACTATTGGACAGGAAATCTACAAGAAAATCTAAAACTGACGCTGATTTGTTATTTGTTAAGACGTTGTCTTTGTACTAAATCCTCAAACCGGAATTGCGCCTTGAGCCAAGTCAGAATGATGTTTGAGATCGAAAGCAATTTTAGTATTATTATCATATTTGTCTCCAGACACGAATCCCATAGTACAAAAACACACTCTCCTCACAAATCAGGTCGATTTTGACCCAATCTTATGTAAATTTGCCGCCCTTCACAATAAAGCAACGATTTACTGGTGGCTTGTGCTTGGTTGCCGTCTGGTCGTGTAAATGGATAAACCCGCGTTAACGATCGACTTCAAGCTATATATAGAACTGGTACGGACGGTTCTGAACTCCTTTGGTATTTTGCACACATGCCGAAACAGCACTTGTTCTAGCCTTCGAGGCCAACCTCTTCTGCCTCATTCATCAACTAAAACCCGTAATTCCAGCTTATGTCGTCTGACTGGTTCCGCATCCAACTCGGCTTCTGCGATGCAGAAAATACCATGACAGAGAAAAAGAAATAAAGATGATAGATGTCGCTTTTCTGCTCGTGAAGACTCCTGTCATTCTGCAGAAGGATTCAGGATGATTATGGGACTCACGTGGCGCTATCACCGGAATGGAAAAATGTTTTTGGCATACAAATTTTTTAGAGTCAGTGATGACTCTTGTTGTTTTTCGAAAACCGCCAACTTTAATGCCGATCACTGTATTTCCGGAAAAAAAGCAAAACTGAAAACAATGGAAAGACAATTTTTTGGGGGTATAGATAGTTTTGTTGGTGGATCTGAATAACAGCTTCAGTTAATCTCTATTAGCTTTTTCGGGTCGAATGCTCCATTATTGCTGGTAAGTTACCGCACTCCTGTTTTCAACCAAAAAATTGTTCTCCCACTACAAATCATTCATCAATAACTCATGTACAAAAATGTTGTAGTACAGTTCTTTTTACATAAATGTAAATCCTATTCCATTTACGGACGGAAAGGAATTTTAGGATTTATTCATAGCTGGCGATGACTGCAGTTTCAGTAACAACATAAAAATTCAGCTATTGTCTACAAACCACTTGTGTAAATACGACAGAAGATGCTTTGGTTCGTAATACATGATTTTCACCTTCTCAGGGGTTAAAGAACAATATGACAAACAATATACTCTAAAAATGTACTTTATGTCAAAGGTTAAAAGTTAAAGGTTCTTGCGCGACGTGTGAGGCGCAATACACCACCCTCTGGAAGCACAAGATACAGCCTTGCTTTGGACGCCAAGGTGTTGTTGTGAGAAAAAGCTTGAAAAACTTCTGTTTTCTAAACAGCACAAAAAATGTGCGTGCAAGTTGGCAGCCAACCGTATGCAAAAGTTTAAACGAATCTGAGGTGATGTGCAGACGACCTCTTTGGTTTAATGAACAATTCTCCTGTTGCGAATATGAACTTAAAAAATTTCCAGTGAAGTTAGATTTGTGCACATTGAGGAATCGAAAAATATATCATTGGATCAAACCAGATGAGCATTGTGTTGTTCTTCTGGCAAAGTTAACAAAGTGGTTCCTGCGTGCGCCTGTATATTGGACGAAGCGATGACATCCTGCAAGAATTCCATCTCCTTCTCAGAGACTATGGCATAACAATTTTCAATGTGGTTTTGTCATCGTAATATTCAGGAACATTCTCATTCATTCCTGGTAAGATTGCTGTGGTGCACCTTAATCTTTGATAAGGAGGCCTAATTGTGTGTTTGCGTTGGCAGTTCTTGAGATAAGGTGAAAATTAAACCTAGAAAAACTATTTGCGCTTTCACTGACACGAAACAGGATCTCAGCTACTGTTGCCACAAAGGCAAAAATTTGCAAAAATCGCCTTTGCTTAATTGTGGAAATCGATGATCGAGGTTGGATTTTGTCTTTATAAGAAAAAAATTCGACCGCATTTCGTTTCGTTTGGTTGATGTTGAAAAATCAGTTGACATAGCTTTTATGTGATTTGCTCTGCTTGTGAGAGTCAACTTTCAGAAAAAGGATAGCGTGGCGCTAGCCAAAGTATTTTTAATCAACAGGAAAAAATTGATGAAACGGAAGACCTTACTCTTCTTTTGTCATACATCCTTCTAGCAGTATAAGACGCAGTTTAAAACGTTCAGCATATTCATCTTGACTGGAACAAAAGCCGGTAAACTTTTTTCAAAACTGGATTTTCATCCCTGACTATTTGAATTACACTCTTCTCTATTAGTTTTGGTTGCTTCCTAAATTTATCCAAGAGACAAAAACAACGATAAAGGGCATTAGAGAGGTTGAACACGATAGAGTTGCACTCTATTCAAGCGGTCACAAAGAACAGATGTGCCCGGCATTGTGGTTATTCAAACAATCGGCCAGTACTTGGCTACGTTGCATTAATGTCCGCGGGATATCTGAACTCATCAAGCTCAAGCTTGCGCAAACCGAACTTGCCATTATGAACACGTCACTGCGCTGG
>JGI24021J15306_10000013_pt1 | contig 58555 bp, 33 predicted proteins | sample Ectturendosymbi1_FD_15306 | JGI IMG/M metagenome (IMG submission 15306)
GGGGCGGCGACAACGAGCCGTTCGGGAAGCACGGTGCTTGCGTTAAGTCATCAGGGGGAGTACTTGAAGCGGACGCTGGGGAGACAGCAAGCTTGTTTTCTGCCAAAGTCAGTGCCGGCAGAAACGAGGCCACGCTTTGAGGTGGGATGAAAATGTTCGGTTGCTTCGGGCTGACCGTAGCTTGGTCCCTGGCATCCACAGAAACGTATGACCTTCCAGGCGCAAAAGTGTCGTGGAAAGACTCGCTGTCGGAGTCTTCCTCAGACAGACGGCGGTTCTTAGCGGGTGACGAAACTAAAAATAAAATACAACAGACTAAATTTTTGATTGATAGCTAAATTTTTGATTGAAGTCTGGCATGGACTACCGCAAGTATCACAGCTAATTACCGTTCAAAAGCACTTGGCGTTTATCATTAAGCACATTTTCCACAACTGGCATTTGGAAACGTGTTTAGAGTGAGATAAGTAATAGTGAAAACCACGTTGCCCAACCTGATAAATCTAGTGGAGAAGACGGCCTTTTTCTGGCGTTGTGCTGAGTAATCCTCTCGTGTTGCGATAAAAATTCGTCGTGAGATCGCGATTTGTAAAATGAATTTTGCTTTCCAATGGCGGTGTTTGGCGGAGTCTGAACAGATGACCATTCGATGCTTGCGGGAAAAGGAGGGCAGTCATCAGCAAAGCTCTTGTTTTTGGAAACCGGTCGGTGAACTGCTGAGAACGTGGAAACTATCACGTGATCGCTGATTTTCCGAGTGCGTTTGGTTTGATCCAGGTAATCTGAATCGCTTTCAAGAGCTGCTTCAGCGTCGTTGCTCTATAAGAAAATTGCATCTGATTGTAACTGTTGTTTAATCGGTTAGTTCTACAGGTTCCTAAGTGAACAACGCTCAGATTTTAACGTTTCAGAAACTCCAAAGCAAACTGCAAAACACACACCGACAAAACAATAAAATCCGCGTGTCAACCAAATTTTACGTTGGTTCCGCACCACAACACTGACGAAATGCCTGAATGCTGTATGCTTGCACAAGTACCTGATGCCTGGTGTGCGATTGCTCGAGATCGTTTTCAAATGCTTCGTCCTTAGATGACTTCGATGATACGTCGCAAGAAGGCATGCGAACTGCGAGGCTACGCAATCCTTCGCCCATGTGCTCAAGAACGGACTTCATTTGCTCCCTTTCTTCTTCCAGTTTTTCCCGGGCTTCGCGTTCACGGGCGTGTGCTTGGCGATAATGTGACAACTCGCTCTCGAGTCTTTCAATGCGTCGCTGCGATTCCGACAGCTTACTGTATAGGGTGTCACACTGTCAAAAAGAAAGACTGACTTTAAAGTCGCATGATGCGTTAAAGACGACGATGTCAGGATACTGAACGTCTTTCGAAATTTCTCTAATCTTCTTTATGTTGACATACATTTGGAACCTTTCAGTGGTTAAACACCATTTTCCAGTGCCAACAACGTGGACGGCAGATTAAGCTCGCACTTTGCACATTAGCTTACCTCCTTCTCTTTGCTGCTCTCCGTTTCTTTGCCCATGACCGCGTTCAGTCTCCTCAAACTACTTTTCAGTTCATCTGCTTGTCGTTGCACATCCACCGGCTGCAAAGCCAAATAAAAAAATAACGCAAGAGCTTTCCCGATGTTAACTGGGCGCGCGAACATCTGATACAAATGCAGCCAGCCTTGCAACCTGAAAGAACTTCGCGCAGATTTTAAGCCGATCAAAAATATGGCCCGAAGGTTGCTAATTTCAACATGAAACCAAGCGTCTGCTCCGATCTGTAACGCCACGCCTTTTGCGCGCCAAGTTCCGCTTGGAACACGATGTTGGCATTCGAACGATACGCATAATTCTCATTAGAAAGCGTTCTAATTTTATCCAGCGACTTTCTCTCCGTCAAGTTTGACAAAGACTAAAAAACTTTCATATATTTAATTAAGAGGAGGTCAGCAGTGCTTCAGGAATCTTTCCTAAATATTCCTAGAGTTGCTAATTTACTAAAGAACTAACACATTTAAAACCGCGACGTGCATTTCTGTGCAAGGACTTACATTTCTGAAAAGATCATCAGCGCCAGTAGCTGATGATTTTCGGTCGTGCAAGTCTTGGACATAGGGCTTGCGATCAAGAAGCGCCATTCGTCTCTCGCTCTCGTCTCCGAGTTTTCGAGCAAACTTCTGCAAAAACGAGAGTTACTAAGCGCGCTGGCGGTCACTTCCGAGAAAAGCCTGACCCTTCTTTGCATGCTAGATTCTCTTTCAGCAATGGCGACTGATGACCACCGTGATACAGCGAAAGAGAATCTCTTACTAATAGAAAAGTCGACACTACTGCTTGGAAAAAACTAGCAATAGCATTCGGCACTCACATCGTGATAATTATCCACTAGGCAGCCTTTTAATTCAGTCCACGAACCGGTTCGCAGTAACAATTTTCACAATTTAAGTTTGTGGTAGACTTGTTTGCTGTGAACAGTTTTTACAAATCTGAACCTTGTCTGTATTGCGAAGACTGTTGAAAGCGGGTGAAAAACTAAAAGCACTTCCACAAAATCTTCCAACACTGTTGGTTGACACGTTCACTGCAAAGCTCAGACAGAATATTTACACTATCAAAAAGTGCAATGCATTTTATGATAAAATCGCTGTCGATGTGCCCATCAATAGGAGTTAGACTTCAACACGCCAAGAATTATTTGACAGGAAAACTAGAAATAGTGATGTATTGATTCTATGATAAATGCTTGCTACCACCAATGGAGCTAATGACATCCGAAAATAAAGCTAAATCAAAATTTTGTTTCAAATAAACGTGCTTGTACCGCACACGACAACACTTTGTGGTTTATTCAAAGTGATGGAATTTGTTGGCAAACGACATCAACTGGATTGGAGGTCATAGAGCAAAACAAAAAATGCTTGACCAGTGGCATCGCCGGCAGCGGTAAATAGTAGGAGACGAAGTGCTATGAAGAAGAAACTACGCAAATCGGAAAGTTATTCTCGACTTCAAATAAATTAATCTAGCATTGCACTGAGCGAGACGGTCCGCCTATCTTTCGGTTTCCTCCAACTTTTTCACACTGACTATATTGATTATGCTTTTTCACAGCCGTTTTTTGTGTAATATAGTTGTATTTATCTCGACAAATTACTTTTGTACATGCATAGTAAGCTGCCACACAACTTTTGAAAAAAGTTTGCTTATCACAAACAAATTTCATTTGACTTGCTACCAACTGTGTGTCAAACAAACCTTTCATCAAAATGGCTGTCAGAACAGAAATTTTCGTATTTATTGCTAACCTGCCAAATTCAGACGTCAAACTTGTTAAAACCTACAATGAACTTTAAGCTGTGCTGCAACACGGTACACACCAGAGTGGTGAGCTTCAATTTAAATCTGACTTTGTTACATTAAGGTGTGTCAGAAGCATCGTCTTACAAACAGTTGCAGGCTTTTTGTAATGACACCAAAAAAAATTGTTTTGAATATGACTTCTAGGAATTTCAGCAAAGTTTAATTGAAAACAATTTAACAAGTTTCCAGCCCATAACAGGGTCAGAAATTTTTCGAAACCAGTTAAGATGCCATACCATCAAGAGTTTTATCTGAATGGTTTGTGACCATTTTCGAAAACAAAACGTAGCTGACTCGACTGATCCAAATGTTTTAATGTGTGAATGCTTAATTTCAGATGCAACCTTTCTTTCAAGCACTTGCTAATTTCAGAGCCAGCGGCAAAAGTATGAAAGCAAGCACTGCATTGGCAAGACACAGTGGTGTGTTAAGATGCTGTTCAGCATAAAATTTTATTTTTGATCTGGTGATGAGTTTCTTACAACCGTAAGGAAATGTTCGACTAACAATACTATCAGACTGTACAACCAGTTCAATTTACTTTGTTTTTGTCGTCAAAACATATAATTTTTGTTCTTTCCATGAGTTGCTCACCGACAGGTTTCATGTTACGGTTATCTTAAGCAGGTAAACTATACATCAGTGTTAGTTGAAATTTTTCTTATGAACGGACGACCACAGTGGACTGCAATTCGCTGCAAATGTTTCTGTTCAGAAGACAAATGACGGATTACTGGTGTGGTATACATGACAAAATGGCAGAATCAGCTGCTGCGCTACGCAGCTCCAGGCTATCACCACAGAGCAAACGAAAAAACTGTTTACGGCCTGGTAATGTCACCACCGAAGGAAGCTCTAGCGTTGCAACTGAAGAATTTTCAAAATAGGAAATAGGTAGGAGATGCGGAGACAGCGCACGAGAAAGTTTAACAGACAGCAAGTGGAAGCAAATCTAACTTGCTCTGATTTTTTTGCAAAAATGATTTGGAAATGTATTGAGATGTATTCAAAATATCACGCTACGAAACTGAAATGTGTATCTCACGTTTAGGTTACATCTTGCGTCGCATTACGCGAAACACGTGTTTGAAGTATTGATCGCTAAAAACTACTTCCTTAAATATTCTTTTACAAGGAGACTATTTCACGACATAAATGCAGCAAACTGCCTCAGGGAGAGTTTAAAAAGTTTAGCAAGGTTTGGAAGTCCATTGAAAAAAAACAAATCACCGACAGCGCGTCAACCTCTCCAAGCAAAATTTTTATTTGTGCCAAAGAGGGAGATACGAAATCTACGCGGTCACGAATGTCCACTCGACTTACCAGGTGGTCATGAAATCTTTGCTCTGCAACTATTGGTTGAGCTGATACATGCTTCATCTGGCCAACAAAAGCACTTGTACATCCGTAACCGAGGGAATTGGGCAGTCCACTAAGTCTCGAAGCTGAGCCAGGGAGTAACGAAGGTGGCATCGACGCAGATAAGGGAGAGTGGAAGCCAGAAAATAGAGGGTATCTGGAGCCAAAAGGCGCCAGAGGTGACAGCGACGTTGAGGAAGGGTCCAGCTGGATACTTTCGGAACGTGACTGAGCGATAGGTAATCCAGTTAGGACTGAAGATGGAAGAGAAGGTTTAAATGGCAATCCGCCAGACTGCGAAAGCCAAAATCCCGCCGATCCGAGGTGACTGCTTGTCGGCGTCATTGTCAGTGGTTTGCGTTGCGGCGGCGAAACAGTCAGGCGACTCGGCATCTGAAACACAAAAAAAACATGAAACAAAGGTAAGAAAACAATACGTCAACTTTATATTTGTCACATTAAAGTCAGAAAGTTTCCTATGTGTGAACAAAGAAGCCAGCTAATTGTAAACGTTTCGTAGATGCAAGTTCTTTTGAAACCGCCATTTTTGATTTATCTCTATTTCTGTTGTGATTTACACAGCTTGCATACAAAACCGCGAAACGAAACAAAAACGTTTTGTCAACAGAAAGTAAGACTAATTGAAGAAGTCTTCTTTTCAGTTTTTATACAATGTTCTGATGGGTTCCTTGTTGCTATCATTGTTAATGCGAATCAGTAACCATTTACATCTTTGTTTGATAGATTTTAGTTTTGGGAGCTGAAAACTCAGTTTTTAGATATTTTTGTTGTATAGGTTGCTTATTAACGCCACCCAATCACAAAAACTCCGAAACGCAAGTTTTCAGCTCAGTAAGTTTTGCAGCGGCAGTCAAGTTGGTTTCATCCGGTCAACGATCATCAAAGAAGCTTCTAGACCTACCTCAGATGAATTATTTCTGCAATAATGAGCAAACGATTTTCTCCATTCCTCTCCATTTTGCTCAAGAGGATTTAGCAGCGACGACTGGGGGGAAAGACCTGAATGAGAGGGTGAAGAGTCGGCATCGTGGCTATGGCTTCGTTTGTACAGTCGTCTCCGTATTTGCGAAGCTGATGAACACAAGGTTTTGCGTTTGTATGAAAACAGGTTTGAGCAAGAGGTGGAAGAAAAGTTTAAAGAAACTTATGAAAAAATTATGCTGCCTCGCATGTTCATACAAAACCTAAGAAAAAACAAATAATGTGGTGAAAATTATAACGAAGCGAACAATACTTGAAATGAAAAGAAAATTTATGCTACTATATTTTTCTAGGAAACTACGCCTTTATCGTTTTCATTGAAACAAAGTCTGTCGATACTCAATTTCAAAGCTTTCATAAAATCTGTCAACCGCCGTTCTAACGTTCCCCGCAATCGAGAGAGAACATTTACTTCCGAGTTATTCTATATCAGACTTTGCTTTGCATTTGGTTGCTTGGTGCAGTGAAGTTCACATGCACTTTCCAGATGGTTATTGAATTAAAACGGTGCCGTCAAACCTTTTTCGAAACTTGATAAAATTAGCAAGTGCTTTACGAGTGCATGGCTTTTTGTAAACCAGCACCGTGCTTAAAGTTCCGCACCTTTGTTCACCGAAACTAGGAAATTTCACTTCTAGGTTTATCAGGCCAGCCGTTTAAAGTTTACGGAAAACTAATTTGATATTTATCATGATGTTGTTGTGCATTTGCATCACAGCTGTGTAAAGGCAGATAGAACTCGCTTCTATATCAGTGTTTTAACAATTTGCGTGGCACTTGATTGCAGAACCAATATCTATCGTAATCGATAGGAAAAACATTACTATTTCATTGCATTTTTAAGAATTCTGTAAAAAACTTCAAACGATAAAGTTTATAGTTTGAAGTCGATTTGAAGGTAAGCTTCAGGTGTGCATTTACACAATCACTATAATTAACCCAACGCAAAAAGTTTAGAACAACGGTCGTTGAGGATTTTTGGTGAGAAAAGGGCACCAAAAATTTATATTGAAATCAATAAGCTTGAAAAAACAAAAAAATGCAGAAAACAAAATCTCACAATTACGGTGTAATTTGAAAGTCAGTAGTAAACTTTTTCCTGTGTTAATATGAAATCACGAAAAAATAGAATTTTTTCCACAGGAATTTAACCTTGTTCTAGCATTTACTTTTCGGCAGAATTTAACCATTTTACTTTTTTGGTAACACACCTAGACATATTTAATGCCCTACATCTTTAAAGATAAGAAATATTAAAATTCCAAGTCGAAATGAAAAAATGAATGAATGAAAAATTTACGTACTATAATCTTGACAAGTGTAAACATAAACTTATCCAAAGCACTTTCGAAAACCTTTATTGAAAACACGCATCGGAAGCAATGGTAAAACGTTTAACAGGCCGTAAAACAACCTCCTTGACTTACCTTTGTGAACTGGAGGAAGAAGCTGATACACTCGATACGGTTCACTGATGTCCAGTCTGCTTCTCTCTGGAAGTTCCCGGATGTCAGGCATTTTGTTCAGGGCGCATCGCAGGCGAGTTTTCCACACAATGGGCTCCGGCTTGTCGATGCCTTCTCTGTACCGACCGCTGTGTTTCGCCCATGCCTAATAAGCAACGATTATCGGGATCTTATACATTTGAACCAACTTTTTTTCTTTCGTTTATTGAAACAGAAGCAACTTTTGAAGAGGCATTAACCCACCAACAAGAACAACCCGTCGCCAACCAGCGGAGAAACTTGCATCCTTTTTGAAAATGCGTGACACCTGCACTGGACTTGTGACGTTGACACTTACCATAAAAATTTTGGAATCTTCTTCTAAATTGTAATCTTGTCTTCCAGCATGTTTCCATGGCATCCTAAAGATAGTCTTTTCTTCATTTTCCCACTGAAGTCCTGGAATTGTGCCACTGCCAAAAATTCAAACTGTTGCAAAACAGTTCACTGCTTCGAACTAATACCCGTTCACACCATTTCTTGCCTTTCTCGTATTGTTTAAAATTCATGAAACATATGCGATTGTCTTCAATACATCATCGAATTTTAAGAGGTCTTCGGTATTGAATTTCAGGTTGTTCTCCTCGAAAATATTTAAGACTATAGCGACAACGCGAAAATGGCACAGGAAACGCCAGTCATACCTGCTAATGAACGCGTGCTCTGTGGTTTCAGTCTACGTTTAAAGCTATTACCTGATCAATTGAAAGGAAGTTGTCAAAAGCTGAATATTGCGAAAAATGAATATCGTGTCAAATTACAGTTAGTTAAGCAAATTCGCAAAGGAACATGAAATGTAGTCGAACTAGCAAACAAAGGTCATGGGTTGCGCTTTTTGATAAGCAGCTAACGTTGCCAAACTGCTTGAAATTCGAATGCATTGCAACATGTGTCAAGGATCATTTTTAGGTGATATTCTGTACTCGGTTCCCAAAAAATTGTGAAACGCTGCGGACAGTTTTCAGGAAGCAGGAGCAACTATTTCTTATAACTGACAAACCCAATACAACATACGCGTGTTCTTTTCAACAAGGATCATCACGCGTGATAAACGGAAAATAAAATGTGTGCTCCATCAATGCAAGGGATTTTGTGTTTTTAAAGGTGAGCTTTCACACAATTTTTTTCTAGAGCAATTACGCTGATAGATTAGGATAGCATGCACTGTAAATAAAGTGTTGAGCAAGAGCAAAACAATTGAGATTTGTTTGCATCAAACATTGTAATAGGACGCCAAACCAACAGACATGAACAAATCATATTGTGTTTCCGAATCATTGCTTTGCTTGAATCGCTTTGTTTCCACTGGCAGCAAGAGGCAAATGTTGGAAAGGTTCAAAAGTCAACTGTTACCTGTGAATCATTTTCACCAGCCAAGTGCGGAGTCTGTCTCTGTATTCGGGTGCGTATACATCAGAGTCTTTTTCCTTGTTCTGGCTGGCAGCATCAGCATCATCAGGTGACGTTCCCATGTTATTTATTTCTTTGTAAAAAAGCTATTTTTCCTACATGCCTGCAGTGGACATAAAAGCCTAATGATGAAATATTATTTTTTTCGCTTCGTTCAGTGACTGTTAAAAAAAACCTTGTCGGAGCGCAGTTACCAATCGAAAGCAATTATACGAAGTTATACTGCCAACAGTTCTGTTGTAGCTTTCGTAGTTCCTGACTTATTGCCTGAGTTGATAGAAACTGGTAATTTAACACCAAAACTCGAACTTAAAGTGTTCATCTTAACTCTACAAAACAATCACAAACAATATAAGTTTTGAGTTTAGCATCATGCACGTTTTAATTTTTATCGTTGTGACCTGTGCTGATACTTGTAACCAACCTGATTAATTACAAGGGTAGAATGCTGCGTTGAAAAAGAATTAACCCGCATTGCCACTTGAAACTCGATGTTCACGTGCTTTCCAAGCCTCCATCTCACCTTTGCTCACTTTTGCTTTGACTCTTCTACAGCTATAAAAGAGAATACTTCACGAGCCGATACACTCACTCGGATGTATGAATTCGGATCTGTAAGCGGAATAATGTTTGCCTGCGTTTGCAGCTTTTAACTTTCAATAACCTAGTTTGAAGACTAAAGAACACATTGCGAAGTACTCAACTCAGAGACCACTCTTGACAGGAGCGTATTACGAAGGAACTGACTGTGAGACAAGACGCTTCAAGTTTTAAGAACGGTACGATGAGCCTTTTTCTCGCATAGCGAGAAAAGAAAAAGTCTCTCTCGAAGTGGGTTAAATTTCTTGGAAAGAGCCAATAAAAAGCGTTTTGGACTGCAGGCTCACGGCACACGACGGTGACTTCAAAAATGCATGACGAAATACCAGCGGCTGCCGCGAAACTTTACAAGTTTGCTCATGTCCACCAATATCTACAATTAAACTCGCTTTGTCGACTGATTATGCAAAACGGTTTTTAATTCAGTGACAACATGAAAAACGCATCCAGGATAGCATACTGCTCTTGATTTCAGAGTGAAAAAAACGTGAGGATTTATGCTGATTTGATTTGAAACACTTCAAAATAAACCAGACAAAAGCAACAAAACAAAAAGCACAAAAGGGCTAAGCTTCACTTTGCCTCAACTTGCAATCAGGTGCAGTGACAGTTACTTAAAATGCTGCAGTGTACCAATTTATTGCAGCAATTATTTAAAACCTAGCTTTGATGTGCAGAACGACACGCTTTCTAATAAAATAAAACCTGGGACAACAAAAATGAACAATCTTTTTCTGGGATGTATTCATTTTACCATGATTGCGACAGCAGCAGAGGGCAAACAAATGCACCCATTGCAGTGATGCAATGGATATCTAGCAACCAAACACCTCGTTTGGTGATTCGAAGTCTGTCGTCTCCTGTTCGGAAGGCTGAAGTATCATATAGCTGTGTATTTTTTCGGCCTTGGTCCTATGAGTACGAGATGTCTATTGAAGCACGCACTTCAATAGATGATTACCTCGGTTGTGAAGGCAACCCTTGCTGTAAAGGGACTTCCTCAATCTCGAGCTGTCAAACAGTCGCTTTACTACCAGGAAAGTTGACGACCAGAAGGTAGCAATTCTAGTTTACAAAGGAACAGGTACCGTATATTTTAATGCAATTAATGAACAAATGGAGCGGCAATTTCTTTGAATTTTATGGTTGCATTCTATTTTCCATCTTCAACTGAAATGTAGCCGAGTTTTGAGGAAACCTAAGAGAATGCAGCAATGTGGTGGAAAGAATATAGGATGTGGCCTATTCAATCGGTGGATGCATTTATTAGAATTCAGCGGAGTCACGTATACATCAGCCATCAAGTGGATCAAACAGTGTTTGCTATCTAAGCAGTCACACAAAATTGATATTTATTTTGTGACTGCAGGCTAACAATCACTTTTTAACCAACACGTTTTGCAAACGCCATTGAATTTGCAGTTTAATTAAAAATGATAAAATAGTTCATACAACAGGTTGCAACGTCGTCCTATACATAATACTTTTCCACCATTTTGAAATACAATAAAAATTTCAAAATGTTGTTTTTCGGCCTTGTTTTCGTTTTGCATTTTGCAAATATTTGCCGAAACCTGCGAAGGGCACGAGATCACAATTGAAATACAGGCGTATCTTGACCTCCTACGATTGCTTCGACTTTTTCTTACAGTCATGGTTAAAATAATATCAGCTTATCATGTACTTGCCTGTTAGTAAAAGTCTCAAGCGCCTGTGCGCTTATTTACTGAGCAAAACAAGATTGTTGTGCATAACCAAATGCCGCCCTTACCGCAATTCAGTCGTGCTATGTATAGTTTCAAATTTGATACGTCAGAACTGGATGAAAAGTTCGCCGCACTAAAAAGAAAAACGTTTACACAGCCACTTTTTATATGACCTATATACTATTTTGGTAAGTAGTCAGGCAAGCAACGTCGGGCTCATGTGGGTTTTCAGCTTGGCGTCGATAATGTCTCCTATTTCTGGGTGTATTACGCTTTTTTCTACGCAGAGAAAAAGGTCTTGTTTCTGAGAGTTACGCACAGGGCGCACAGTCTTCAACAAAATGCGCAAATGCAGGCGATGAAAAAGAATGCCTTCCTTTGTGTTGCCAAACTGTGCTTTATCGGCCAAATCAGTGATTACCTTCCTTGTGATGGGATGTGAACAAACGACAAGACCTGCATCTGAAAGCCGACTGGGATGAATGTTTTTAAGGAATTTTTGAACACATGCATTCGTGCCTTGACTGATAATGGAGCTTAGCTTTTAAAAGTAATAGATGTTTAATATTAATCGCAGCATTTCGCTTAGAAAACATGAATAAGTAAATCATTGCATTTCGAAGTTATTTTGGAGAGAGATACTTCTTTATTTGGAAAAATATTCAACAATACAATTCTCTCTTACAGTTTAAAAACAACGTTTGTTGGGCAAACATGATTATCGCGTTTTTGTATAGGCTTATCACGGTGCAGCTTTAGTATATTGGGTTGCCTGCAATACAAAGTAACATGGTACGATGAACTGATTTCTTTTTATAGGTTAGCTATTCTTTGGTAGTGAACATTCTTACAGGAAAGGGTGCTTTCAGGGTGGGGGTTTCATGACAGTGACTGAAGTGCGAGAATGGTTAATATAGAAAATAGAAAGACTGTATCGAAATTTGAAATCTAATTGAGAACGATCACTGCCTATGGAAAGGAATCCTTTCACCATGAATAATCAGACACCAAAACCTTAACAGAGTGCATATTTCACCAACTAGGTAGGCATCATCAGCTCACCAGATGCAGATATTAGAGTAGAATATTCACGGACACCATCAAATTGCGAATCCAAAATCAATACTCACTTGGCAAGTCCCTGAAATACAACGAAGAATTTTATCGGTTCATCTCAAGCGAGCTCCTGCGGCAAGCACTTAAGTCTTAAGGTCAGGTTCTTTTCTCAACGAAAAAGGCCGATTGATTTCAGTGGAATTACAGGCAGAGGCGGCCACAGTATGTTGTTGAAAAAGAGTTTAAGCTTGGTTAAGTCAAAAAGACAACAGATGCGCTTCAGCGAGCATGCATCATTTTCTTTTTCTGGACGCGTGTTGAAACGAAAGTGCTGCATGCGCCTGCCGGAACAAAAGCGGATGAGAAAATGCAGATAGGCAGCCTGCGCCGCTTCGAAGATATACGAAGATCTCAGTTCAGTTCAGCTCAGCTTTTGCAAGGACCAACGCAGCTCGCGCTTTACAACTTTAGATATTTGTGAAGTGATTCGGAACAGTCAAAGATGCTTTTCTCAAACAAAAACTATGTAGTCTGCATGTAAAATGTACCAAAGCAAAAGTCGCTCTTGTTGCTGATTTCGAGTTGATTGTTCCGAATCTCCTCACGAATGTCTAAAGCTTTGAGTTGACCACGTTGCGCAAATGCAAGTGATTCAGCGCGTCTTGGTTACAAAATTATGATTATCTTGGCGTCTGCAGTGTTTGGTAAGACCAGGGATTATTTCTGGAGACATGTACAACCCACACATAAATACGCAGATTCCTCGAATATCCTACGTCTTTACATAAATACGTTGTTTCAAACTCTAAAGCAGGGGTTCTCAACCTTTTTTCTCCCATTTACCCCTTGCCACCTTCCTAACACGAAATTTACCCCCTGTTTATTGTTTACTCACTAGCGCTGTAGAAAAATGTACAACAGCATCATTAAATTACCCCCCAAGATAGATAAAATTTACTCCTCGGGGGTAAATTTACCTCCGGTTGAGAATCCCTGCTCTAAAGAGTGTTCGGAAAATATGAACAACTAAAATCGAGAATTCATGCTTGACTGTCAAACAGCATCAACTTTTCAATTAGCACTTATGCTTCTATGTGAAGTCTTGCACATTCACGCAGATTTAACGCAAAACTTGATGTTAACTCACTTTTCAGCAGAGTCGTCACCACAAACATTTGGGAGGGATGAAGTTTTTTACCGATAACGATACGGCAACTTTTTTGATGAGGTAAGAGTGGCATATTTTCCTGCATCTTAGCAGCTATTTTTTTAAGTTCAGTTTCGTTTATACTCGGTTTTGTACTTCTTTCGGAGTGTCACGGGTGGTCTGCGGGCGCCCATCTCCGCTTGCTTGCGCCGTTGGTCACGCGGCTGCTTTCGCACTGAATGTTGCACTGGTGGCGAGTCAACGGCAGCACCGCGCGTGGAACGCTTCCTTGCACCCATCCATCAACACCGAGCACGAGACTGGGCAGGCCGCAAGTACCGTTTTTCAAGTCTTCGGTATGACCCAGGCGGGAATCGAACCAAGCCTATCACTGTCAGTGTCACGGCAAATTTGTCATTTTAGCATGCTCACAAAAGAGCTTTCACCTTTAAAAATTGTCCAAACGTACAGTATTTCGGCAACAAAGAGAACATCTTGTCTTTGTGAGGAACTCTAAACGCGTGTCTACTTATTATTAGTCAAACCTCAATCTGACATCAACTTTCAGTCATTACGATTTGCAGTAATGAGAATTTCTGTACATTATCTCAGTTTCTAATATAATGTGAAAATCATCAAGCTGTATTCGAGATTGTTCGCATGATCAGCTGCCTCAAGTTTATCGGAACTAAAAAATATGTAAGAATTGCAGGTCTTCGTGACACCTTTTTAGTATTACCTTCTGCTCAGAGTCACAATGGAATTTCCCGAGGTAGAAGTATGTCTGCATCTTTACTGTTGCAAACCTTATTCCCCGATTGTTGCTCTCATAATATTCTTCGGCAAATTTTATAATGGATTTCTTCGCGTTAGACCCTGATTTGAAAAATGAGGAAAAATTCAAAACCGCAAATCGCGCTTTTCCTACTTTAGAAAAAGTGATGTTCATGTAGCGACAGGTTTTGCAACAGGAGTATCTGTAATCGATAATTGTTTCGATTCCACAACTGAATAATTATTATGATAAAGCACAGAAGCTATGTTCACTTGATCTTTTAATACTTGATTTGCAAAAATACATGACGAGCAGTGGCGGTGTTTGAACAGCGAACAACAGTTTAAGAAAGAATACCTGTTGTATGTTGTACATTGACTGAAAACGAACAAACTGAGGTGAATATCCTCAAAAAAAGTTCCTGGTCATTTTTGGATGAGGTAGGTCTGCACAGTAAAAGTGTTGCTCTGGTTTTCACCATGCTCCATACTGAGAGCAAAATATGCAATTACAGAATATTATGCAGGCCGGAAGCCACCAGGAGACAGTGTATGTTTCAAAAAAACTCAGGTCAGATTCTTCTGGCTCTAACCCATTTTTTCCATCTATGCTTATTGTCGCCGCTGCGCCATGCAATCTTGCATGTTTTCATCTTGGTGAAAATATAGGCAGTAACGTCACCAGAATGATGTTACGTTTTGTGGCGTTTTGCTCTTGATATTCACCAGTTGAGCTTTTAAATCACATGCCAAATCAGTTTTGCATTTGTAATTCTGTTTTTTAATGTAGTGCTGTTCAACACTATACTTTTAACTGAAGTTATGACTATTAAAAACTTCTTTATTAATTAGTAAAACTCCTGCGAGAACTTTGACTAAACTTTGTTGATGCGTTTCACATGTAAAACTTCATTTTAAAGCATCACGCAAAGCTGCAACTATAGTCAAAAAATTTGGCTAGTTCCAAAAATTAATCGCAATTTCAACATCTATAAAATTTTCTAAACATGCGAAAAACAAAAATGCTAGAATAAAATTGAGATCTCCCCATTTTTGTCAAGGCAACTGTCGTATTTTCCGCCATGCGATGATGAGCCTGGCACTGTGCCAGTTATTTCAAAAACAACTGGTTTTTCTCCCCACTGCACCAGCCTGATCAATTTTATGAAAATGTTGACGCATGACCTTAGCCAAATGTTAATTTCTCAGATTACTTTGCGCTTAATTTTTCTGAGTTGAAAATACATCAGTCGAAAGTGCGCGAGAGGAATTGGAATCTATTTCTTTTGCCTAGCACAGTTTGCATTTTAAAGTCAGTAAAAAAAGCTATCTTGTCAATTCACCGTGACAAAGCACCTTCCTAGCAAGAATAGCTGTAAATACTAAGACTCATTCTGTCGACATACTGGGTCATGCGACTTATCTCGCCATAAGCGCAGTGACATCACTGTTGGTTGTCTGAAACCACACCAGAATATCTTGTTAAACAGAAACAAGCTCAGGAAACTCAACCTTTACGTAGTAAAACACCTCTCTTTTAACTTTAACTCCATTCACAAAACTGCAATGCACCAAAATTCAAAGTCGTATTTTCCACAAGCCAAGGATTTGCATATACCTCAATCAAGAAAAGCAGTTATTTTGTTGGCTGTTGTCTAGCGTTTGTCAACATTGGTGGTTGTACTGTAAACTATTTCGTTCAACTGTACACTACTACTCCAAAGTGAAACAATTTCAACTCTGCAAAACAAAATTTATAAGTCGCTGCGAAAAAAGATCCAAACCCTTTAGGGATAAAAACAAGCTGCTACACTTCGTCATAAATCTCTCTCTCGTTTAACCCGAGGTGTTAAACGTCTTCAGCTTACATTTGGCGTGCTTGGCGATCCAGTGTAATGAACACTGCGTTGAAAAGAATTTCCCTGAATTTACGGGCAGCACAACCCCAATTTCGGTCACGATTTGCTAGTCACGATTTACGCGCTCATCTGTTGCGTATCGCAACTTTAATCCAATACCGGCCTTCGACTTCCATCCTAAGCGCTTTTTCAAAACTGTTTTGGAAATTGACAGCTAAAGGTGAGTACTCCCGTTCCGTGCAAAAAAGCAGAATAAACGTTTTCTCAGGTCAGGGTTGTAAAGAGTTAAAGTCGACTCAAACCTCTGAAGATATTCCGAGTCGTTGTGTAGGCTAAGCATTTTTGCTGAGTTCATCGAAAGCTTTCTCACAACTGTTTCACATCATTTGCGAAACCGAACGCAGCAAACTGAATAAGAGCTCCTCAGAAAATAACAGCTTGCAACGCTGTCAACAAAACATCCACTTACGGAAGAATCACTACGCTGGATGAAATCTACTGGTTACGAAACAGTCGTTTCATTTATCTGCAGATTACAAAACCAAGACAAGAAGACCTCGCGTTTGTGAGACTAATAGTATCTTAGAAGAAATCGTATGATTCTACAATTAAAACATAATTCTGGGAAAATCCGCCTTGTATTTATACATCAACTTCGTCTGCTGCAAAGCCTGAACCACTTGCTTCGTGCTGATATAATAAGCACAACTCTGAAACGCTACGACAAGATTTCTTGCATTTTTTTCAAGCTATTTAATCGACACAAAAATCGCAGTCTACAACGATTCTCTTTTCAATGCTCAAGGCAGCTCATGTGGTTTTGGTAAACGACCCATCAACCACGAGGCTTTTTCCGAGAAACATTCTTGGCTTCACCACAACGAATATTTTTGCCATTTCTACTTCTTCGGGAATACTTGCAACAGCAACAGAACAAACTTCCGGCTAAACGCTGCTTCACCGCTACAACCTGTCGGCGCCATGAATCTCGTCAGCACCGAACGCGCCTATGCGCTGATTTCACTTTCCTGGAAAGTGAAAGACGGTTATTAATCGTCAACTGCAATGCCGGAGCTGATGTCACCTGCACAGCAACAAAGCACACCCACCCCCTTTTCAACTCTGATCGTCGTCTTTAGAATGAGTGACAGAAGTTCCGGCAGAACGAGGGCCATTTCCACCGAGCTGAGACCAGGCTTGCAATTATTTATAGTCGAACATGAGACGATGTCGTTGATTTTGCTATCTTGTTACCACGGTCTTCTCACACCAAAGGGTGGAAGTCCGAAACCCAAACAATCGAAGGTTACATCCAGTGCACTGTTGCGAAAGACAATGTGCCATGACTCCTGCATGACTCGTGCCGCAACCTGACAAAAAATAACAGTAGAAAAAGAGGCCTCGAGCAGGTTAGGGCTTTATGTGGTGTGGTGGCTATAATTCACTCAGGAAGTGAAGTGGTTGTGCGGTGGATGATAACACAGCGTCGAAATCCCGTGTGGGGAAAATGCATCCTAAACTACAAGACTGATGATTTTCTTCAAGTCCTCTTTTTAGGGATACNGTAAATCTTTGCGTTGATTTAAACTTCTTTGTCGGACGATGCTGGTCTGGCACACCACCATAGCTTTAAAAAATTAGCAGTGTCAAAAGACTTTTCTATATGTTTTACAGTCAAAACCGGGAAAAAAACACACTGTCATTAATGCAAAATGTTATTGTTGTTTTGTGTTTAATCGATATTTTGAAGGTTCGATCAACTTCCGCTAAGTAAGTAACAGCAACATTCCATGAGCATCAGCCTTGACCGCACCGATAGGAGGCGGATTTCAGGCCTCGGTCTTTCGGCGATAGCCGTCAGCCTTATGTAACTGATAAAACAACCTTTTCGCAAGGACCAACCTTGACTGAACATGTAATTGCTTTTAATCTTTATCCACTAACTTTGTTAATCAAGCGCAACCACTTGTTTTCTTTAGACGCCTCAGTTGACAAGACTCGGTGAAACACTAACAGGAAAAACACACGAAAATCTTGGTAGTGCTTTTGTCACCTTTTGATTGTATTTTTGTAATAAGAACACTTTTATCTTTGTGTATTCTTTCCGCTGCTGTAGGTCGTGCATAGGTCAGTGTGCATGCGTTCACAATTTAATCTAATCCAGTGATTCTTACCCTGGATTCAAGTGAACCTCAAGTGTTCGGCGAGAGGTTCTCAGGGCTCCAGTGGAGATGGATGCCATGCATCCACAGAAATACACTGTAGCCAAAAGTTTGTCCTGAAATATGATTTTTTTATATTGACTGTAGCATATATCTAGTGCAATACTAATTCGCAAAAGATATTCTATTGCAGGCTTTTTCAAGGCGTTTTGCGGACCCGATTCGGGTCCTTAGAATTTCAAATCGGGTCCCTAGAACCAGAGAAAATTATCATCGGGTCCCTAAAATCAGAGAAAATCAAGTCCCTAGAATCAGATAAATCGGGTCCCTACAGATCCATACCGGGTACCTAATATTTTCCTTAAAAAAAAACTGTTCTATTGTAGCCTATAAAAAATGAATGGTCTCTTTTAGCAATATGTTCTCATGCAGCATAAAATATATGCCGGCGTTCCAGTTTCAAAGTGTTCACTACATACACTAAAAATTGCAAGTTTGGTTTTCGCAACAGGGCTAACCATCAGTTATCTATAAGCAAACATTCGTGTTTGTCGCTTTCCAGGTCGAGTGCAAATGGTGTCGGAGAACGAGACAACTGATTCGTAGCCTTAATCCTACAGCATCTCACTAAAAATATTGTTGGTGTAAAGCCAGCTGTCGTGTTGAAACCGGAACCATGCGATAACGGAAGTGTAGTTACTACGTCTGATACACAAAGCTCGTAAATGCACCATTCATTACACGTATACAGTTTTCGTTAATTAATCGCCTGTCACGTAATTACCATCTTCCGGTTTTTGATTAGTCCACCTCAGTGTGCGTTGTAGACATGTCAGAATGACAAATGACACGCACCCACCGACGCTGCGCTGTCACTTGGTGTCGAGCGGAAGTTACCCGACGTCATTGCGTTGCTATTCTCTCCGCGCAGTGGTCATGGTTTTCCTGTTTAGGTTACTTCTTGTACATTTTGATGGGGTTGAAATGCGTAGTTGATCGAAATGAAGCCTGGATCACTCACCCTAACAAATGTGACTTGGACCAAAATAGTGATCAGGGTATACGCTAAGTTAACCTTCTTGAAAACATCATGTGAAAAAATGCGAAAATGACTTTTTAAACTAAAACTAACGCAACGTACGGAGTATGCGAGACTCTTCTTTAGCATCTAACAAGATGTATGGCCAGGGTTTTATTTGCGCACTGGACGTGTTCCCAAACATTGCACAACCTGTTCAAAAAATTTTAAACTCAAAGACTTATCAACACTACCATATACGAACGTAGCAATATGATAAACGCGTGAAGACCCAGTGCTACGGGGATTTTCGGGGACTAACTCCCCGATGGTATTTTAAGAACCTCACTTTGCACGACAGAGCACAAGGTTAATAAATGCAACAGAATTGAAAAACTTTGAACAAAGCAACAAGATTCTCAGACTCCTGGTCCAGATAAAAATCCCTCAGACTTAGGTTGAAGACGGTATGAATGCACATAGTTTTTCATTGAGTATTTACTGGAATATAGCAAAGTCAAATCGCTCATTGGCCGTTTTCCGTGATAGTATAAATGAAAACTAATCTTGGTTGTCTTTCAGGAGGATAAAACCAACTTTCCTATATACTTTACTTGCATCTTGAGTCAACACAAAGGAAACCTTTGGCAACAACAAGTAAAACATTTGTGAAACGGCGCTACATTTAACCCCATCTGTTGCCACATAAACGTGAGTTCATCCAACTCCAATTCCATTTGATTAATTTCTTAATGTGCGAAACAGTAAAACACAAATATGGTTTCAAGGGAAAGTTAATCTATACAAATTTCGTTCTTTTCGTTACATGTTAGCCATCGTAAGTCTCTTCACAGGTAAATTTTACAAGTTAAAAAATCACTCTTGGTTTCAAAATGTAAACGGGTGCGCAGAAAGTAATGAAATGTACCGGAGGCACCATATTAATCTTTCGGCAGTCGTTATCTTCTCACGCGATGAACTCATACCGACCTGTCTTTCCTTTATCGCGGGAAGACGTTTCTAAGAAAAGTCTCCTCGAAAGCGACTGCTACTGCGGGCGCGTCGAAGTTGTCATGTGAGACAAAAAAGTGGTACTGATTGGGCAAAGCACAGGTTCGAACGAAGCCCAAGTTTATTTAAATCTATGTTTCCTTATGAAAAACAAGTTGAAACAGTGCTATGGTGGTGTGGCCACGTGGCCAACGTCACGCGTAAGTAGCATCTTCTTGTCACCGAACTGGAGCAAATACGTTTCAAAAATTGCCGTCCAGGAGTTTTTGTTCCGTTAGTAGAAAAGCTGCCAATCGACAAGCTGGTTTATTTCTGCTAAACTGTACGTAAAACATAGATATCATCAGATTTTGAACACTTTGAGAAAAACCTCAGTCTGTTTCCAATACTTTATTGATACTTCCAAAAAAATCTTAGAAGATTATCTGACCGACTTTTCTTTGTTGAAACAGAACAGATTATGAAAAGAAAGAAATGCCTTGGCTGAAATTTGGTAACGATAAAACAGAGTGGAACTAGTTTAGGTCTGCAAAAATTTCTGGTGATAACATATACTCCTATTGGCACTATTGCCAGAGCAACCGCTTACAGGTGGGCTGAATTACAAAACAATGTTAGTAAATTAAATTGAAAAACTGTTTAGGTTTTTATATATCCGCTACAGTTTTCCATATATCGTTCTTTATATCAATTTTCACCAGATATTTATCCAGTTTTCACGAGAAAAAGATTCTCTACAAAACATCAAAACACGTATTGCAAGCAAGCAAGCTTGTTTCGTGCCAATTCGATGGCTTTCGCATCAGAGGTTACGTACGTATGTGCTTGCGTCCGTTTATCATTTCGTAATACACCAAGTAGTGCACAACTGTGCAAGCAAACACATCCGAACAGACTTGAAAAAAACATCGAAACAGTTGCTAAAACGCGCAAAACTATTAACTTTGTTTCTTATTCTTGTCAACGCCGATTTTCTGTAGGTTTGTAAAATTCAAGGTGGTTTTCCGATTTCAAGGAAACACTGCAGAGAAGCTTATAATGACATCAGACTTTCATGTTCATTGCAATATATCAAATGTTTCCGAAGAGGCTTGGCCAAAAAAATCGCAACAAATCACGTCATTATTCCACACAACGGTTTGTTTTTAGATAAAGCCATGTCAGTTACACAGAATTTACAATAAGGCCGATCTGTAACATGTGCAAGTTGCACTTTTTTCTTTTGAAGCCGTAAAACACCTCCAAATCCGCGTGCGACGCGCCAGAAAACGCATAAACGCGCTGCGCACAAATTTTGAGGTTGCTGCAAGGTTAAGAGGAATATTTCGTCAGCAGCGAGGTGTTAGTCACAGCCAATCTTGTCAACAAACTCACGTGCAAGCGTCTGGACAGTGTGATCGGCAAAACGCGGCCCACAGTGAGCGACGAATGTACTGATAACGAGGAACTCGAAGAGCAGTTGCGGGTTTCTGCAAATATTCGTGCTTGGCAAACGCTTTTTTGAACTAAATCCCTCCCTCCTGATCAGAGGGTACGCCCAACCACCAGAATCAGGAGTTAGAATTCGCGATTAGAAAGGAATTTCCCGAGAAATTTTCTCTGCCGCGCATGACTGTCCAAGTTTCTTTAATTAACGTGAGTAATTACGAACCAACCTGCAAGAAGGACACTCCTTATCGCAAGAAAAGATCAGCAAACCTAACTCTTACCCGTTAGCGTAAAACTCTCGTGGGAAGGAACCTTTTGAAAGAAGTTTTTCGACATATTTTTTCAGCCGAATTTTTCGTTTACTGTGGTCTGTGAAATAACCTAAACAGTAGTATTCTTATCGTACTTTAGTCAAGACAAAGGTATAAAACAGTCACGTTTATAGATTTCAACTTTTAGACTTGAGACTACCTCAACAAAACTAGCAGAAACCTTTGGACACATGCAACAATTTTATGGTGTTGTATTCGATACATGAATTGAAGTTAGAGTCTAGGCTGGACCTAAGCTTCTTAAATGTCACGCAATATCAGAACATGAAAATCGCTGACGTCATATGGTCCAACCAAAACGCCTTCGTTTTTGCTGACCAGCCATGAAAGCAAAAACGTTGTGTTAAACCACTTCATTTTTCCTGCAAATGATTTTGTTAGCAGGACGTATTTGTTTCATACTTGAAAAACGTTCTACCCGATATGCATCACAGCAATTGGTCAATGCTGAACATACATATGATGTGCACCTTTGGAGTTCTTTCAGCATTGAAACCGGAACTACTGCTGTAAAATTGCGATTTTAAGTCAGCACTAGCTGACAAACGCAACAAGAACCCGTCATAAAATGACGGGTTTGCTAAAAGCATGTTCGGCTACACATTCATATCTGAGCCGAACAATATGTTTTGCCACTGGCAGTGGTCACCCAAGCAATCGCACTGCATCTTATTGGCGTCGCCAACGAAGAGCTGATTGGAGTCGCTTGACAAGAAAAATCATTAAAATGGTAAGAATTTGCAAGAAGATCACTTGCAGCTCATAATTCTAAAAGACATGTTCACTCGATGACATACCTATGTCCAAAAAATAAAGTTTACTTTGTTCGGATCGGTCAAATAGTTTCCAACTGGTGCCTTTCACAAAACTGGAATGCACGTGCGTTTTTGAGATTCCTTGAACTTTCAACTGTTCGTCACTATCCACCAGATGCACGCACCCGCGTATGTTTGTACGGTCAAGTTTTAAACGACGTAGTCCAAGATAAAACCATGATTAAAATGAGGGCCTTGTGCTCGGCACAAACATTTTTTTCCAGATTTTGTCTAGGATCCCAAGAGTTTAATGACGCGCACAAAGCGATTTTTCTAGGAGAAAACAGGTTCGTGATATTCCTCCAATGCTTGAAGCAAATTAAAAGTAGTAAGTTTATCATAATTTTCCCAAGGAACTCGAACACGCGACATTAACAGTAATGTTTAGGCTGGTGGAGTAATTCCCAGTAATCAGCAATTGAAACGAATAATATCGTCTGGTAGGTGTAAGTGGAAAAAAACCACAACACAAATTTTAACGAAACTATGTTTTCTCACAGATCATGATACTTGACACATACGACAAGATCGTGTGTCTGTATTTTTTTCTTTTTTTCTTCTTTTGCAGGAAATGAAATCTTACTACAAAATTGTCTGTGTTTTGCTGCACATAATTTCGCCTCTTATATTTTTATCGAAACATTCATTTTTCCTATTTATAACTAGAACTGTAGTAATGTAAATAACTGAAACGCTCAAAGCAAAAGTATATAAAAGTTTGTTGTTCATGCTTCCATGCCTTCGCTTCCTGTCACTTACTGTTAAAAAAATGTGCCTGCTTGCTTGGAGATCAACATTACTGAAAGATTACTCCTAAAGTCAACACCTTATCCTCAAGATTACGCAATTTTGGAAGTACCAAGTTTAAATGATATCAGAAAGATCCGTAGGTATTACCAATGTTAAAGACGACCATCATTTCGACTGATAAAACTTGGTACTTCCAAAATAAAACAAAATGATTGACTGAAAAACAAAATGATTGACAAGAACTCCGTTACTTGCGCATATTCGTCAGTTGGTTTACAACCAGGAGGCGAAATGACATACAGCCACAAATCACGTCGGATATCACTGATTGGCTGAATTACTTTTACGGGTTGAAACACATCTATGTCACTTTGATCAGCTCTCTCTCACAAGACCATTTGAACCAGGCCACGATTTTGTATTTTCTTAATAAGCAATGATAGTTGTGCTTGAGCACTCCCGGCAAGAAAATCTTTGATTATTAAGTTGGTTATTACAGTCCGATTAATATAATAACCTGTAGTTCTTGACAGGCAGGTCGTCTTGTTTGGAATAACAACCACACGTGAAGCTTCAGCAACTATCTTTCAAAAGTTTTTTAGTTTTTTAAACAAAATTAAGCGTTTCTGAGGTTGACATTCTTTTAGGTCGCAATGTTTTTCTGGATGTTTCTTGGTCTCACTCTCCACTTAAAAAAAAGAAAGTATGCCTGCGTGTAAACTGCATTACCTTTTATCACGGCCTGAAGCGTAACAAACCCGCTATTGACTGCATCTAGAAATTCTTTTTCTAAATAAGCGTTTGCTGATTAAGTAAAACATGCTAATAATGGAACAGTAATCCAACCAAATTGGTGTTTCTAACACATTTCGTTACTTCGTTTGCCTCAAAAAAACTGTCTGGTATTTTGGTTTTATGTACTTCTGCAACACTAATAAGCTTTTGTGATGAGTTGCGGGGGGGTGACCCTTGACCAACCACCACCATAACAGATACAAACATACTTTTAGCACTGGCTGGACCTTCATTACTCTATTGTATTACTCATTTTAGAGGAGTTTCTAAGTTTATTATCGGTCATTCGTCAGGACGTCCCAACACCATAACTCGAGACTTGCATTGAAAAATTTAGTCAGACCGCAAGGCTTAATTACTAAAATCACGAAACCCTTTATGACAAATGTACTACAAACAACGTGAAGAATGTGATGACGCTATTCGACATCCGACAGCTGTGCGACAATAATGCACATTCATCAAGACGTGAAGCATATGTCATGGCAGCAACAATGAACCGGTTTCGCTCAGGCCCATTAACCAATGCAAAACGTGCCGTGCATCTCGCACAGTAGTGAATCAGAACAGGGGGCCAGTTGCTGCGAAATGGATGGCTATGAAGGTCATCACGTTTCACTTCTCATCATGACGCTATCCCCTTTATTGCATAATCACAGAACTGCTTGATGCCACTCAATACGCTTTAACACTGCACGCACAGTGTGAGAATCAACTGACACTGTCAAGACGTTTCCGGAAAGTAGGGGCAAACTTAATGCAACAATTTGTAGATTTTGTTTCATAACTGAACTTCTGAAAATTCGATGAAGTTTGTAAAAATCTAAGAAAAAAATATTTCAAAAACTGATGCTGAGACCATTTTTTCATGTAAAAGCATCAAAATTTCCGATTTTCTTCTTCCAAAAATATTGTGGCCGGATTTTTAATTTCATCGTTCGTAACCTTCTCTCTTGTCGCTTATATCTGCGATTTGTAACTCAGAACTTCGGCGTATGTTTATTTTTTCAAAAACATCCACCAAACTCGCAGCATTGATTTTCACTTTGTCCAGAAACAACAAAGCAAATGTATTAACGAGATGCTCCTTGCGATGCGCTGCTAGTGAGATCAGTGTGTCTTACACAAGTGCATTATCAACTACGAAAAAAAACTTTATGTCGAATCTCGTAATTGTTTATTTATCAGGCGGCGCTCTGTGAAGATCCCCACAGTTTTCAACTCCACGTTCTTTGGCAACACAGTGGCATCTTCCAGCAAGTTGGTAATACAGATTCTTGTTTCGCTAAATCTTCAAAAAATTCGCTTCACTATTAGGCATCAACGAGTTTTACAAGTGCTTGTTAAAAATGGGTTTTGTAAAGTTTATATTTGGCGACGCCTGAATTGATTTATTAATCCCAATCGCAATTTTGTTCAAATTAGCTTTTCTAAGTCCACAAATAGATTGCACGTCGAAAGCGTCCAACGGCGATTTTGGAGCGGAATGTCGGCACTTCGTCAGTTTTGCGTCAAAACGTGCGGCTTCGGCGAAGCACGCACGCCGTTCCGAAAGAGTCTCCACCATTTCCACGAAAATGTCGACGACGCACTGATCGCATGTTACCGGCAAGACTGGTTGCGCAAAAGAAAAAATAGAGAAGCATTTTCACGCAAAGGAGAATGGGCACCGCTTGATCGCCCACGCAACGTCAAGTTGTTAGATAAATACAGGCGCGCAGCGTCCTATCAGACGAAAATAACGACTTCGCGCCAATTTGCGGTCGCCGCTCCATCCTGCAAGCATCCACTGATCTTTGCAAAGTTTCTCTGCGTTCTCAAGGCGGCGATTCATAGAAATAACCCGAATGGTTCTTTGCCCTTCGGACATACCAGTCTGCCAGCGCGCCAACCGCAACTGCCAATCCGAACCTGGGATTAAATTGACGTTCGACTCTTTTCTCGCCGACGTTGGCTTCCGCACTTTTGCAGTATAGGAGAAAGCACACCAGGTGAGGCTGAGTCGCAGCAGCTTTCCGCAGGCAAACAAATTCCACTTGAGTAGCTGTCCATCAGAAGTGAAAATTGACCTCAAACCATAAATAACAAACATTTTTCCAAAGGCGGCTTCTCACGTTTTGCGATGTTCGATGTCATATTTTTTTTGCGCGCAATGAAAACATTTGAACGGACCAATGAAAGATATGGACTCAAAATCAACTGATCCTTTGACTTACAGGCATGCGATATATTCGAAAATAGGAAATGATTCATCTGATGGCCACGTTGCTGTTTAACGAACTTTGCAAAGTATGAGCGACTTGACACTCGATGTTGGTAACGGTTTGATTCGATGCGAACACACAGTGGGAAAAATAAATCGAATTTGTGAAAAAGTCACCTACAAGTTTGTCAGCCCCTTCTCCTTGGCGGCATACAATACGAACTGCTGGAGAGAAAAAAATTGTCTGATTGAACAGGGTTATGGCAACCCGGGCAGAGTTTCGTTTCAGCTGGGTCTACACTTTCTTTGTCATGCTCAGCTCTTTGCGGAACAGGGCAAATCACGATAGATACCGGTTGCGACCCAGCACTCACTGCGCAACTGTGTTGATCATCCAGCAGATTTTGATCCCAACCTGCATGAATTTGTTTAATATTTGCTCCAATAAACTCAAACTATTTGCGCGGTTTGCTGTTTGTAAAAACTCGGTCGTTCAAAGCACTCGATGAAGTTAAGTTCTCTATAGTTCATCCCAACGATAGCTTTTTTGCAAACTGTGGGTTCTTATCAATAACAAACACAATTCACTAACTAATGTTGCGATAAAAAATAAAACAACTCTCCACATAAACCATTGTTTAAAATACAACAAGGTCAAATCCGCGTGGTTATGCTTCGCCTCCGCAACGCAGCACGCACACGCAAACCGTCTGTGACGCATCATGCCAACGCTGTGAATCAACGGAAAAAATACTAAACGTTCTAGCCTGCAAAGCGTGGTAGTTGACCAATGTGCTGCACCAGGCAAAAAAGCAGCAACGTAAATTTTCTTCAAAAATTTTATTGGAAAAATTTTTTGCAAAAAATAGAAAAAAAGCTGCCAGATCGAAAGAAAGGTTTCTTCGCCACGATTCTGTTTGAGCGGAAATGCTGAGAATAGCAAATCAGGCCATTTACATTTCGCTTGGTTGACAGTGAATCGAAACGATAAGGTCTTAATTTGTCGCAGCCCGAAAAGCTGCGTGCTGAACCTTGACCCAGAAATTATCTTCTCCGCGGTTTCCAAGACAACGCAACGGCACAATCGAAATGGAGGTGTCGGCAAGCGGAAGAAACCGCGTTCCATTCTTGTGTTTACTGGCACGGGTGAGGGACCAAAATTGAATTCACGCCTGCCTTGCCCGTTTTGTCACCTCCTTGACTGACAGCGCGACCCCGCACCGTCCGCTACCTCTTTTTGACACAAGCGGGCACGAAAGAAACGAACACCCGGCAGTTTTTATTCCCGTCTTAGGCCAACGCCGTGCACGTGAAAGGAAGAATGCCAAAACAGAAAGTCAACTGCCATCCTCACGACATTAGCCGTAGTCACCACCACCTGAGTTCGTTATTGATACGTCACAACAAGCGTAACGAAACCCGTCCATTACTGACGCGACAAACGCAAAAGATGCGTACACGCGACTTGACAGGTGGGCGCAATCAAAACAATTTAACTGAGAAGCCAAAATCGCGGAACACTTAGGTCTGGTGGTTAAAGCTAACATCCGGGACACCAGAGAAAGTTCGGCGTTCAGCGCAACATTGTAAGACCAATCATGCTGGGTGGTCATCAACGGCGAAATGCAGACTGCTGGTCTGGAAGAGATTATCGGTTTGAAGGCGTTTTGTGTTGAGCTGCAACTTAGTTTCAAGCTGTGACTTAAAAACAAGGGCNGGTTTTCGATATGTTTTCGTCAAGCAGTGCTTAACCTTAATTTNCGCATTCTCATTTCTCCATCAAGCAACTCTTTCAGCAAGTTACTCGCAAAACAACTGATGGTCAGTAGAATATTCACAATTGATGATTAACAAGGTTTAATCATAGTAAAATGCCATGTTTAGCCGAAGGCAACCAAGCAATTTTAAGACATCTGCGAGAAGGTCAGTCTGCTAATACGTTTTTAGGTATAAGCGCTGTTGTCACCAAATTGTGATTTTTATTGGCAAACAAAAAACTTGAGCTAAGCTGATGAACTCGACCAATTTCAGAAGCTAACTACCAACATAACAAGGAGGTTATTCTCTGAATTGCGTACGTTCCACAGTTTCTTGCGGATACTATAGGTCTACAGTATTTTATAAAGATCACGCAAACAAATCACTAACTTAGTGCAAACTCCGCAAATGAAATTAGCTGTTTGCGAGCTAGCCTTACGTTTTCTTGCTCTTTTCTCGTCCGTAATTTATCTTGACCTACACTTACAATAAAGCAAACTAGTATCTTTGAAAACTTCAGTCGATATATTTTTTTTCAGCAGTACTTCCTACATTCGCCATAAAAGGATAAAGAGAAGAGAGGATGAAGTAACAGACAACCGGGGTTAAATGCAGTCGTCAGTCATATTGCCCTGTGTTGAAATTTTAAAACAACTCACGCATTTGGTTTCGCGCACATTTGAAGACGGCAACGGAAAAAGGAGGATTGTACATTAACTAGCATTCTTGTGTTGCTTCCTATTTTTCTTAAGAATAAGAGATATAAAATCTCAATTGCTCGATGCCCAGTGTTTCTGTTCGTGACGTATAGGGCTCGGAAAACTAGTAAACACCGCCGCAAATTTTAGAGCCATCCGCTTTCACTGAATTCTGAACAGGTTTTGGAGAATAAATGTATATTCCGTTGCAACGTCCGGCATCCGTTGACTCCGGACATCCGAAACCCCAACCCCCATGCTTGAACAGGCAGTGCTCTAATATCGGTAAAATCGATCATTTAAAATGCTTCCATGTAACCTCATCCAGAATTAACAGAGCTAGCACAACTAACTTTTTCAAATGTGTGGTTACGGTTTTCAAGAACAGTTACATTTACAAAACTCATTAAAAAGTCGTCTTTCAGCTTTACAAGCGGAAACACTTTGATGTGCATGGGAATTTAAATCTTATTTAAGGACACTGGCCCCAAGCAAGCTAAATTTTTTACTTTTGGCATCCACCTTTCCGAATGGATAGTTCACTGCGTTTTACTAGGCTCACACTGGTTCATTCGCAGCATCTGACATTGACACTGACACATTGCAGTGTTTGGGCGAGGTACGGAAGTTTTGAAACATTATTTAAGAACATAAGCAAACAACATCTGGATATTTCTAAATTTAAAGTGGCTGTTTTTTTTTTAATTATACGACGTTTAAAATGATCTGGACAACTCGGGGAATGATAATAAGAAAAGAATGGAAACTGCGCTTCCTCATGGGCGTCACACCCACAAATGAAATTTATTGGGATGCGCACAGCCGTAGACACAGGCTGTCTGTGATTGAAAAATTGGGTGACTTAGTGTAAATAATGGTTTGATATGAAGTTCTCAAGTTATTTTTGCTTTACTGTTTTATGCGCAAATCAGTTCACGCAGCTTTGCAGTCACCTCACAAGTTCAATCTCCCATGACGGCTTCTTACTAACGTAATCACGAGCATAACTCGATTTACCCGCATAACTTGCCAGAGTTTTTTTCTCTCAAGCGTGGTGAGTCACATTTAGGTCGCAAATGAAACTTAACAAAAACCAATACTTGTTTTCTGGAAATTCGGGTGATGGTTACCTCCTGCTTCTGCCTAACATAATTTGATTATCTGTACTAGTTACAGCATGATCTCAAAAGACGCAAGAGCTACAGTTGAGTTCTGATTTAGTTCTAATTAAAAACGCAGAGTTCTGATTTAAAAGCGAACAACGCACTGGCTTAACCAGTAATAACTACTCACATTTCGGAAGGTGCATAACAATTCTCCAATGATATGGCAAATTTAAAACAACACGCTTGTAAGTCTTGTTAAGGTTATAATGTATAGGGTGATTATAAGTCTTTCGATCGGTGATCGCGGCACTGACCGTTTATCTTTGGTTACAGAACATACTCATCGGATAGTAATAAACTTGAAGGTACTAACAGCTTTTCAGTGCCACCAGTAAAACCACTCACCCACGCAAACACATTTTTGCGGAAAACCAAGCCTTCGTTTATGTACCAATTTCTGTTTAAGATATGAAATACTACCAAGTTATTTCTATGAAAGTGTGTGTCAATTGCAAAGAGTTAAAGAACATTCTTACAACCTCAAAAATGTTATTAAACTGCTGCAGCCTAGGGGTAGCGTTGCCTCACTTGGCGCTGATAGGTTTAGAAAAGTATATTGCCAGAGGTACTGAGGGGCTAATGTGGCAGGGCGTCAATTCCTGTTTTCAGTGCGCAAGAACATGAAGTGCCAAAACTACCGCATTGTTTATAGGTCAAATTCATTGAGCCTTGAACTGATGGACAGGTGCGCGCTGTCTCAGCGGCGATAGAAGCATTCGGGTCACACCCGACGCTTTCTGTTGCTTCTGGTCCGGACGTCTTTTGCAGATGTCTACAAAAATTTTCGTGCAAAGTGAGCCATACACGCTATACATCATAAGTTAAATACCTGAGCAAGAAATTTGTACGATAGATTTAACAAACAATCTGCAAAATGTTTTTATGACGATTATGAGGTACTGAAAAAATGGCTGCATGTTCATTTTTTCTGATGGATTGCAGGTAGAAGCTTGCTCGCAATAAGCACGAATACGAGGAATTTACTGTTTAATGCACTACTTTGACCTTGTTTAAAACAAAGGCACACCTACGTAGCGCACTGTAGGTGAAGAACTGGCGAGCCTACCGGACAGCGCAACAAATTTTGAAAATATCAAATTCTTATTTGTAAATACTATTCTTCCTAAAACGTAAATGATATCATTTCGGTGCGCATCCCTTTGCCCACATGCCCAAACGCGATGAACTGTACGAAATAGTACAAAAGAAAAATTTACCTTCCAACTGCTCTACTTCCCAAGTCTTGCCATATAAGGGACTGGTACGCATAAGCTTTGTTCATTTGATCCTTGAGTAAAAGTGGTTGTAACAGGAGCAAACACTCACCTTTGAGGTAGAAAGCGTAAAGCTTTCAATGTTTAGATCACTTCTGTTTTGTCAGCATGAATTGTAAACTGAGATCATGTACATTCGAAGTTTGAATAAGCAATTTTCGATTCCTATAATTTGATGGAGCATTACCAATACCATGCAAGTTGACTTTGAAGTTTATCAATATTTTAATAGCTAATTAAAATTACCTTCAATCTTAATGCAGTCCTGAAATAGAACGCAGTATGATGTTGGTATTGTATGTTGTTTGAGCAAAGCAGAATAATGCCAAGACACTTAGTATGGAAAGCCGACATCCATTAGCTTTTTCTTTTAAGCATCACATTTTTGGCCACATAGATCTCAGTTTTATTGGAATCATGCTGAAAGCTTGCCATTATAAACACCACATCTGAGGGCGTTGGCTTTTTTATCTTGGCTTTGGTATGATAAGCGATAAAAGTACTTTGATTTTGATAATGTGCACATGCTTTTGAATTCATGTGTACTTCATGCAAAGTATATTTTGGTGTTCTTCAGAAACACAAGGTTCTCTTCTAATAAGCAAAAAAAATTCTCAAGTCTTAATACCTTTCAGTTGCACTTAATTCCAGACAGTTTTGCTGTTTCTCAAAATTTATTCCAAGCAGTGATGAGTAATGATAACAGCACAGAAGCACTCTCTAAGCTGTCTCTAAAAACGTAGGTCGAACTATAATCCCTCAAGCAAATACAAATATCCGATATGCTTTAGCTCGGAATTCGCTAAAATGCTATTCTGTAATGTAACGCGAAATTAAATGCTAACTTTCAAATGGTTTATTCTCACCAAAAAGAAAAGGTGCATTAGAAATTTGGTTGCTAGATGGAGAGAGCCAAAACCAAAATCAACTTTAAAAACTTAGCTTGTGCTCAGTTTCAGTAAGCTGAAACGAAAAAATTGTTACTTCAATCCTTTGCCATGAGTATGCTGGTGTTATCAATCTAGAAAATCTGATTAAAAAATCGTGACGTGTAAAGCAAAATTGGGCGTTTTTTACTTTCACACGATTTTTTGATTAATGTCGGTACCGTTGGTGAGTGGGTGGTTGCTCTGACATCTTTTAGTTTTTTCAAACTAAGAAGATTACAAACGTATCTGCGAAAAGCAATACGCTGCATTTTACTTGCCCAGAATGAAAGAACTTCGACCGCAAGCGCCACCTGACAAACAATTGAAACTGTTTCGTTTTGCAGATAAAATGCCACAGTCATCGTCCGTCTGCCAGAGTCCTGAGCCGCTTATTTGTGGAGCTTAAAATTGGAGTTAAGTGAAAATCGTGACGCGACGCGCACCAAAATCACATAACTATGAAAACATAACAAACGCAGTGTCGGTGGATTGCAGTTCATTGTTTATCTATTCGCGGTGTCCTATTCCGTTCAATCCGAAGCAACCTTTCACCAGGGCACTTCACTTTGCGTCGTTTTGCGACTAAAGCGCGCCATTGCTAGGGCGCAGGTTACTCGAACGAGGGTCTTTCTTCACGTCATAAATTACAGGAAGCCACGATTCGAAATCGGTCCGGAACAGAAAACAACACGCGATTGTTGGACTTTTCTGGTGATGGGAAAAATTATACGGGAATGAGGGGAAAATGGCACGAATGCTCAACACATAAATTCAAAATAATCTTCCACATGTCCATTTACCGAGTATTTCTATGTGGCTTGTCACGCAATGTGTCTGGAAGTGCTCACTACACGATCGGGCCTAAACGGCGCTCATCCATGTTTGCTCACTTTCCTAGTGACGTCACTTGCACGTAACACTGTGTGGATAATTTTACTTCCCTGATGCTTGTGACGCGTCTTGATTGACGTTTTGTTGGAAATTTTGATGAGATCACTGTTCTGTAGTCGAAAGTGCAGTGCATCGTGACGAAACAGTGCTGCGACGTTGGTTAAGATGTTCCGGTTCAGCCTTTGTTATTCACGAATCTTTTTAAAGATGACAGATAAATAGAGAAATTTCTGATTAGAGTGAGAAAAGAATTCGAAATGAATACTTGTTTTCACGTCATTGAACTTTCGATAGCTTCGCAAACTTTCAAAAACTTTTGCCTTTTGCACACAACTCCCCATTTTAATTGCGCACTGCTCAAATCAAGCGCAGCGAAATTGCAATGATAGCGACCTTAAAAGTACGAAGGTCTTGCAAGAGACCATTTCGGTGCGCCTCCTTTTCGCCGACGAAAACGGTTTCGCTCGCATGACGCAGTACGCGCCACCCACCTGCCTGTGCAATCACAAGTAGCAACGTCTTATGACAAAAAATAGGCGAAAGTTTCGTTCAAGGCAGCGTAAAGAAGATTAAAAACTTTACATGGGAAATAATTAAACTGCGTGATGAGTTTTCATGTGACGTTACCAGTTTTTTTTCCGCCGCAACCGAAACGTTATCAGACGCGTTTGTCACCACCAAGAAAGCGGAAAATGAGTGTCGCCTGGACCCGCTCCGACAAGCGTGACCCAGTGATGTCGGCTCGCGGGAAGCCATCTGTGTTGCCGGCTCGCTTGCATGACGCAGAAGCAGCTTTTTAAAACTGCACTGCAAACCACGTTTCTTGCGCTCGTTTTCTTTCGCCCTGTGCCCCTTACAGAAGTAATTGGTTTTGCAATTGCAACAAAATTTTAAACGAAAGCATGTTTTGCGCCGCAACTATGTGCTGTCTAAGGAACGATTTATCAACTTCGTGCCTCTTATCCTCTCTCTGAAAACAAACTAAAAACTTTAGCAACTAGTACTCGCACTGGGCCACTTTCTTCAAAATGTAAAAAATACAGATTATTCTTGACAACCAAAAGCCTCTGTTGAGGCCGTTCTTTCATTTTTCACAAAATAATTTGAAAAAAGTTACAACTATTAGAGGTCCACCTGTTACGATATCAAGCTTTTTGTCGACAGTCATGAAGCTATATGCAATCACAGAAAATGCAACCAATAATTAAATCAAGAACGTCTTTCTAAAAACCAGTCGCAAATTCAATAAAAGATTTCAAGGTGGAGAGTTTTAAAAAGATCATCTCATTGTTTTGGGTCGTTTTTGGTGCATTACATGCCTCTCTAACAGCGGTACGTTTCTCAATTTTGTTTAGGAAGGTTTGACCATACTCATGTTTCTTAAGAAAATCGTTTAATCCAGCCGTACTAATAACAAATTCTTGCATGTTTCAGAAAACTACACAGTCTACTGCTAACGCGACGTATCTTCAATAAAAACATTTGTAACAGGGAACGTCATCCGCACTTAGATCGAGATAGTTGAGTTAAGAAAACCGCTTCCAACTTACTGCTTTTTGCTTGCCCAGCAGCAAACCACCTCTGCAGCGGTCTGTCAAGCACAATGTCGCCACTTAACGCCGGTTTTCCCGAGGTGTAAGCCCGAAGAGAGCGAAATGAACTTGGTAAAAAATCACTGTGCTCTTCTAGATACAATCGTGCCTGTCAGACTTAACGACCTTTGTTGATGGCTTAGTGGGCAATTGACTACAGATGGCATGAAAAGTAACAACACTTAAGAAGCGTGTCAGCGCCAGACAGTGGTTAAATTTTTTTCTTAAAAAATCACGATTTACGAGTTAAATTTCTTAAATTGCAGAAATTTAAATATTTTGCAATCAACGTGGAACATAACACCACGCTGTACTCTCATCACAGGCTGTGCGATTGACAAGATATGTAACTAATGCACAAGGTAACACTGCACAACTGAGGGAACAATGAATCTTACAGAAAGAACGAGGATCCGAAGGCAACGGCTGTACATCGATACAGGGGTAAGTGGCAGGCAGCGATGGTGGTCAGTACATAGCAGCTAGAAAAAGAACTGGCAAAATTAGATCAAACTTGCACACAGGCCAATGTTAGCTTGTAAACACAAAGTGAAGTTTAACGCGGGGACTATTTCCAACTTCATCTGTTTTGCTGTTGTTGTTTGCCATCTGAGCGTTAAAAAGTCAGTTGCTGTTGCTTACATGAATTAAAATCTCCAGAACATCGTCAGCACTTTGCGCAAATGAGTCAAACCAATAAATATTTTGTGCCGTTTAGATGTAGAAACAAAAGCCTTTCCAGACCACTTTCTCAAACAAAAACCTTTACAGACCACTTCTTCAGAAAAATTTAATTCTTATGGAAACAATCAAATCTTCAAAATTTCATTGATTGTTGCGTTGCTTCTGAAAAAATTCAAATGTGTTGAAAAATCTGTTTGAAATATTCGCCATAAAATAGATTCGAAGCAGCCTACAGAGAAATAGCGTCATCGTGATCAGTTCTCCACTGTGACTGCATGTTCACTTCGTGAAATAAATTGGCCAATCTGCTCCTCAGTTAAATTTACTCAGAGCCCTGAAAATACCGTCTTAATTTTATATGCTCACTCTAAACAAAAATATTTGCTTTTACTACCGATTTAGAAAACAAATTTGAAGTACGTAACCATTTTAACTACTGAATTTCATGATTAACTTCGCAAAGTCATTGTCTTTTTATCTGAAACAAACACTTTTTGCATGCAATGATGCTGAAACAACTATCCTACAAATGTTTTGCTGCCACTTATATGAAAGTTTAAGTTTATTTCAACAGCGACGAGACGCCTTTTGACAAACAAGTGAGCACTGACATACAAGAAACACGTCGCTCAGAAAGCACAGGAGATTTTTCGCAACTAATGCGGGAAAACCCGACCTCTTTTGGGCGGTCGTTTTGGAAAAACAACGCATGCCGCTCTTTGGCGCCGAGTTCGAAGTTTACGCACGCTTCGGACAACGCTCCGGGGCAAAACAGCTCTATATCGGTTTTAATCTCTCACGCATAACGTTGAGCTTCAGTCTCAAGTCGAAAGTGAAATCGCTGCAGTTGTGCTCTGTAATTATTTTTGAGGTAATGCCCGTCGAAATGAATTTTCAAGACATTCACACAGGCCTCTGTCATTGCGTCACTACTGTTTAAGGTGGAAGCACTCACAATCTGAGTTTACCTTAAACGCTCAGGGCACCACATACAAAATATGAAATTGACATACCAAGAAAGTTTGATGTTAAGGCAGAATCGAGAGTTGAAACAAACATTGAACAATAGCAAACAATCCAGAAGCACGCATTCAACGACAAGAAATACGTTTTTGCGAATTTCACTTGACTGGTTTTGGATCAATTCAGTGAAGTTAAAACTTCAGCATTAAACCAGTAAATACAGCTGACGTTCAAAGTATAATCCAAGCCTTGATTTTGATATGAACTCGCCATTACAGGAGCGGCAGCAAAAGTTTATCTAACCAGCATTGGGCTTCTCCCTGTTGAAGCGAGACGAGCATTTTACAGCATGTCGCAATTTTCAAAAAAATCCATCCATTGAATCGTGCAGTTGTTTGAAATTACAAGCCAGCAATGGCAGAATCCAACGAAGGGAAAATTTTTACTTTTCGTCCAGCTCGGAACTGCTTTGTTTAACAGAGTTTTCAACGCAAAGCCAAGTGAGTACGAACCTCATCGAAACTGATTTCCATCAAACGACGTTGCCACACCTTATCTGCACACTTTTTATGATCATGAAGCCGCGTCTCACGCGAAGTTGCGCTTTTCACTCTCAAGCACAACTACTTTCGCTTTGGCCGTCTTCTTGGGCGTTTGATTTATGTGTCTATTTAACAGGGTTATAGTCTTACGAAATGTTGTTCAAATAGAAGGTCTTGATTCTATAGAAAAATAGATTTTCATAAAGTGGTCGCCTTGCGAAGCACATCCGAACGTGCAGTACTAAAACAAAACAAGATTCATAAAAAATTTGCTGATGTTAATAGCGCTGAAAATCATGAACGTTAGCAAGTTTCAACACAAATTCTTATGCATCGGCCATTGCGAAACATTTTAGTTAGGAGTTACGCTGCAGTTCCTTCTCAAATGAAAAAAAATATGCAGCAGTCCTCAGTTCGATGGCGAAAACTTTTCAGTGTTCTGAGGACTTCCAGCACTTTTGTAAAAACATGTTAGAGACTGTACTATTTCGCAAAAGCGTTTTCATATTCGTGCACTGAACAGAGTTTTTACAGCAAACCACGCGTTACTAACACATATAGTTGTATATTGCGCACAAGCGTGAGGGTTCTTAAATGTTTTTATTAAGCAACGCGACAAATGTCGAACTTAGGTTCAATGGTTTCGTCAGTTTGCAAATAGATTGAACCGGTGTTGCCGAGTGAGAGAAAACTCGTCTGCTATAATAACGTCTAAATGGTATCCGGAATACTGCCGCCTAGGACAACTGCCACCCCAGGGGTGCCATGGGGCGGGAACATGTTCCCACACTTTTTTCATCTTTTTCTCACTTTTTAGTGCAATGAAAGTGAATACATCATTAAAAACTGATTCAAAATTAGTTTGAAGTGTTGTTGAAAATCGCTAGTTTTATATGTGCGTTTCCATACTTCTTTGTTTAGCACCACACCCTGTGCCACCCGGACAACTGCCACCTAGGATATTGCGTTTTACGCAGGCGCGGATTTACCATTAGGCTAAAAAGGCTTAAGCCTAGGGCCCCCGATTTCAGGTAGCCCAAAAATTTTGGGAGTAAGGACGATTTCCAGCATTTCTGTGAGCAATTATATTTGTATTTTTGTTTTGGTTCAACGCACATTTTTACTATGATGCTAACAAAAGGACTCTATAGAAGAATGAACGCGAAGCATTGAAATGAATGACGATGAGCATTCTCTTTTTATGGCGTTGAGAGTTGGTTTGTTATGTATAATGTGTGGAACAAAACGCCTGAATCCATTTTACAAATTATACAAGGCCAGTGAGGTACTCAATAAATATATAATGGGAATGTGGTCAGACAACTTCACCGCTGCCTTTTTCGTTAGTTTCAAGGTGACTGTTTTTGTTGCTGGTATCGAGGGAATTCAGAGTAAAGCATAATGTTTATGAATTGGAACAACAACTTGTTCAGTGAATGTAGCGAGCACATGTAGTGCTAATTTTCGCAAACCTTCCAGAAGGGACATCAGTCATTGCAAACCTTCCAGAAGGCTCCCAATTAAAAAAAGCCTAGGGCCCCGAAAACAAAAATTCGCTTCTGGTTTTGCGCATAACATACAAGCTATCAAATTCAGTTTGGTATACAAGGTTGCGGCACGCAAAGGACTTCTCGCGGCAGAGCGGTTGAGAACCTCTGGTTTTTACGATAATATTCCTTCAACATACTTCAGGAAAAATGAGTTGAAACGTTGCTGTTGTTGCCATGTATCCTACAAATCAAAAGCTAACGTAAAATAATGCACACAACATAAAATGAAAGGAAGGAAAGGCGTTTTATGAGTGTGTGGATTGAATGCGACAATGTGCATAAAAGAGCTGTGAAAAATTTGAAAATGCTCGTAAAAAATAAGCTTTGCACTGACTTAAGAATGTTTGTGAATATGTAATGATATCGACACGACATTCTTCACCCAGAAGGTTCAAAGTTGAACTTACGTTTCATTAAAGTGGTCAAAAGACGAAGAAAGTTTTGTTATACACTACATCCATGTGAAGTTCACATAGCTTTAATGGCAACAAACGCAAAAAACTCAATATGCCTTAGGTGGCAGTTTCCCGGGTGGCTACCATCATTCTAAGTGGCAGTTGTCCGGGTGGCAGTTGTCCAGGTGGCTACAGTCCTAGAACCCGACTAAACGTGTGCTTACAGCCTAATTTTTGACGATAATCCCACAATGAAAAAAAAGTATTGCAGTTATAGGCAACAAGGACTTCTGCACAGCACGTGATTCTCAAGAAAAAAATGGCAAATACTCGTCAAATTATATCATGTGTTAACTGTTGACCTCCATTGGTTCCAGATGTTGGGTAGAATGCATTTTCTTAAACACGCTCGAGGCCGAATCGACATTTGATTACAAACATCTAAGTGAATGATTCCAAGCAAGGAGCTGTAGAAGGTTTAATGTACGGGCTCTTAGTTTGCCTCAATATCCCCAAGGGATATCAGGGTCTAAAAATGCCATGGCGAACAGAAATTTTTTCATACGGTGAAACCATAAATAAGATAAACATGCCCATCATTGGTTTCGGTGAATATTGATAGCCATTACATTGACTTCAATTTCTTTACGAGTTCTGTTCCATTTCTTTTAATGATGTTGTTAATTAACGCGATAGGTCGGGGTATTCAAGTAACTAGTCTCCACAAAGGAGACGGGTTTATTTCAAGTAACCGCAGCGAACCGATGACGATACCGCAGTTGAAAAAAAACTTTTGAGCTATTAACGACTTTGGCCTTTCTCTAAAGAAAAATAAATCGATACTGTTCAGATAGTATAAACGAGACTTTTGCTTGATGAAACGTCGCTTTTGAGAAGCATGGTTTTTGTATCACAATATGATGACGTGTCAGCTTTTCGAGGCCAGTTATGAATTCTATTAAAGTCGATCGGTTTGAAGCGGACATTGCTTGTTACGAAGCTCTAACATTTCCTTTCTTCGGGCGAATGCTTGTTGTTGAGAGGTGTGTTTTGATTGCTCAGCCATAAAGGAACTATCGTGGGGACATCCAATGATTGTCAAACGTGCCAACGCCACTTTTGCAGCATAGCGCGTTCCGTGTATGAATGTCAGTGTCGTCGTTTAAAGGATTTATGGCTAACCATATATCAATTTACTGCGTAAGCAGCGATCTAATGCGGAGCAACGTTTGTGATGTTCTTCTCCGCACCTTTCAAGCTTGGCGATATCCCGGNGAGCGCGCGTCTCTCNCGTCGTTTTTAGCAAATAAGCAAACTTGCATGAGATGCTGCTGGTGTCAATCAGTGAAGCCTTTCCTACGTATTTTTGTAACCACACTAAAGTGCATATGTGCGCTGCATATAATACGTCTTGAAAGTGAAAAATTTGTTACTCTCGGTAGTCATTTAAAGGTCCCAAAGCAGAGATTTTTCGCAGCACTTCTTCAGCAGCTGTAGGCCTTCTCCATTCGATACACAGCCTTGATACTGCACGCATAAAATACTGTAAAACAGAACTACATCTTTGACGGAACTGATTCAGTGCATTCAAAACCAACAAAACCCTTGGCTGAGGGCTGGAAGACCGTAAGCAGGGCGAATACATGCGAACTTACGACCAGTTCTGTATTCGTGGAAATTGGAGGGAATAGAGTCCACCATTTCTGGAAAACGAATGATGTTCCATTGTATGTTGGCCCAGTACCAAAATTATGACCTTGTTGTTTTCATTTTATGTGTAATTTTCGTCAGAACGCTTTTAGGCTAGTTTATTAGGAATGCCAATTCTTTTTCTCAATAAGAAATCCCCCTTTCTTATTTTTAACATCACATCCTTTCCTACACGGTGGTGAGAATTTATAGAAGCTTAATTGTGGGTTGTCAAAGTGATGGAGGTTATGCTGCACATCACGAGTTGCAATCCAATGAGTCCAACGCGTTAAAGAAGATTGCCGTCATTGAGTTCATCTGTGACTACAAATACTGTAACCAAGACTGCACTTGAATGACAAAATGTGGAAAACGTTGAAGGGTGTTTTGAAATAAAATAATGTAAGCAAAGAGGAGAAAACGTATTTTTGGTGCGCACTCTGGCTCCGAACCTAGCGTGGGCAAAGACAAATTAAAACAAGCATCAAACTTGATATTCGTAAATGGTCACCTGTTAGCACTGATAAGGGTAAGAATGCAGAAACTTAAATGTGATTCGACAATCAATCGTGTACCACAGACTGGAATCGGCAGGTTTGACGCTGCACTTGATACAGGAGCAACTAAACTCTTGTTTCAGTGTTAATACATACGCAAATAATGCAGAAGTGTTACGAATGGAAACCGAAACGTTACGAACAGAAAAGTCGCTTTGGAATACCTAACGTTTGTGGTGTACAGCTACTGTATCTTATCAAGCAAAATTATCAGAAAACAAAACAATTTTGTCAAAAGTTCAGTTCATTGGTTTGTAACGTTGTGTTTATATGAACCGAAAAGAACTTCTACGGTTTACTAATTGTCTCCAACAACCTGGTCAGGAGCTTAGCAGGAGAGGAGTAAATAGTATGAACAACTTTGACGGAACACTTTCAAGTCCAGTAAATCACATGTCAAGGATAAAACTGTAGGCAACAGCAATTTGACTGCGTTTGAAGAAATAGGCACGTCATCTTGTGCTCGAAATTGTTTCCACTGGCTTTCAACAAGCGCACATACTGCAACTATATAAAGTCAAATCGTTTTTACTGCTGGACAACTTTCTTCTCTCTAAATCTGTGGTCATTCTAAGCATTTGTCTGGTTTTTGCTACGAGTTCTTACGTGGCGATTCTTGCTTTCAAGGCAATGGAAACATTTGGTAAAAGTAGGATTAACATGTCTCAACGGTACTTTTCCGAACGATCTATGACGACTTACAGCTTTACCTTTACAGCGGATGGTTTGAAACCTTGTCTCTGAAGTATTTTATAACTTGCTTGCGCCTTTTCTTAGTCATCGCATGTGCGTAAAGACATGAATCCAACTGACTGGCCCAAAGGAGCATGTTTGTGATAATACTTACAAAAGTTTATTGGTATGTTTGATGGAATGACATACGACACATACGTGTGTGTTTTACAATCGAGTTGTGAGAATGAATTGAGTTGTCACCAGATAAGCAAATTCATGAGCAACCTGTGTTGCTCCTTCCTAGTGGAACGTTTGTAATTCTGCCAACACATGTACAGAAAATATTCAACTCAAACAAATGGTGGCATATTTGGATCAACCGATTCTAGCAAGAGAAAATTTTGCATTTGAACCAAGAAAACAACATAACTGTGATAAGAAGCAAGAGTTCCATTATTGCTCATAGGATATAACTGCCAGTAAATAGGAGGGTGCAGTTTAGTATATCTTTATGACTGAGACCTGTAGCAAATTTTGGAAAGTGTAAACATTTTACTGATGAAAGTTGAAATTTTGACGAAATATAAGTTTTAAGCTATGTAAATGCCACAAAAGATGCTTCAGGTGATCGTGCGAGTGCATGGAATGCTTGATCGCCATAACGCACTTAAAATTCGCTTGGAGATATGTTTACGAATTTAAAATTATTTCTTCCAAAGGATAGCACCAATAATAGCGAATCACCACAACGCGACATTCACCTTTGGAAAAAGTATTCCAAACACTGTATCTTCGAAATGTATGAACGAACGTTGCACATTCTGCAAATGTTTGCCGTTACCAGCTAGCAAGTAAACAACAATGGAATTCATTCGACTGTTACCAACACGCTTGTCAACGTCCAGTAAACACAGTGACGTAAATGTGATTCTGTCCAATATCAACCTATAATACAGAAAACGAAAGTCTTCGAATCCAGCGACCTAAAGACAAATAGCAACTTAAGACTGCGCGCTCCATGAGACAAAAAAGAATGTGTTTGCTCATGGTTAGTCCGCGTTAAGTAACCTATATAAGTAGCAACCGAGAGCAATGCCCGCGCGAGAATTATGACTGGCGGTCACCCCGACCAAGCAAGTGCTTGCTGAGCAGAGTTGAAGAAAACGTTTTTAGCGTTGGCTGCTATGAAATTTTAACAAAAATGATTGTAAAGTAAACTTGAGTGGAATAGGGTTTATAACTTCGGGCGATAAGGAGAAATCCTATCGAATAACTTTAGTTCCATTGCAATGACTCGCACTTATTTTAAAATTTACTCCATGCACAAATATTAACGCATAGTCCTGGGGTGAGTAAGTATTTTCCACTAGCGACAAAGTTTACATTGCTTAACTTGCATAAAATCGCCTCGGGAGATTGCACAAAGTACCTGACAAATATATTTCATTTTAGCGCAGGTTTTCAAGAAGTGTTTGAAAACTTTCACTTTCAACCACTTTCTTCGTATAAATCTTTATTATTGGTGGACAAATAGTTCGTACAGAAGGCCACTATAGTGGGCCATGGAAAGTCAAAGGATCGCACCTTTCAAAGTCGGTGGGTGTGCTCTACTGTAAGTTAACATAACACTTAGACAACATGGTTAATAAAAACAAACAAATGCATAATACAGCACATGCAATTTAATGGAAAACGTTCCTACTCACAATTAGTTTTAGAGCCTTTTTTCAAAGTCTGCTACAAGGTTAAAACTATCATCAACTGCATTTGAATTTGTGACTGATACCATGGACTTGTGCTTGGACTTCTGCAGGCCACACAGAACCCCGTAAAGCGCCGCAATTTATCCACCACTGACCTACACAGTCCTAGATGAATGCTATTACTTATGATATGTCCGAATCAAAACAGTTTTTATTTATTGAAAGTCATCTTGCATTTACATTCATTGTTTCGACAAGTATAGAAAATTGCAGCACCGTAAAAACGACGTAATGTTTGTTGGGTATTACGAAAACCACCTAAGCGATTATCTGCGCATAGGTTTTTTTCGGCCGTTTGTTAGGCCGGCACCTTCCATGCTATATGTTTACTCTTGGTATAACAAGCTTCAATAACCACCCAGAGTTTGAAATTACTGAATATTACATATTTCTACCGGTCACGGTTACATGAATCTTCTCATGTATTGTTGTCTGTAGACAGCTTTTTGATCAGATCTACATTCTACAGCATTATTTGTCAGCCTGTAACAACCTTTCGAATCAAAATGCTTATTTTCAAGGAAAAGCAAATATTTTAATTGTACGCAGCTTTTCTTTTAAGTATTGCTAGAAATGCACTGTGAAGCACAAATTTATTTAAATGAAATATTTATACCTTAAATCAGGGTTACGGAGTCGGAGGTAAAATATCCGACTCCGACTCCAACTCCGACCTTTCCAAAATTCCCGGCTCCGACTCTGGCCATTTCAAAATTTCCGACTCTGACTCCTTAACATCAAAGGAATGAAATTTAACTGTTAAAATCAATGGAAGTCGTGGCGCACAATCTCTGTTTCAAAAAAAGTTTCAAAAGAAATTGTATCATTTCAACAGGAATTCCCAATTTGAGAGTGTGATGTAAAAAATGATCCAATTGGACATCCGGTGTCGCAGTCGGACAAGAAAATCCGACTCCGACGCCGACTCCCAGTGTTGTTAGGAAACCGACTCCAACTCCACCCAAAAAACTCCTACTCCTTACGACTCCGACTCCGGCTTCGACTCCGCAACCTTGCCTTAAATTGAACTAAACTACGCGCGCTTCTTCCACAATGAACAGTTTAGTACAGATTTAAAAATAATTGATAAGCTTGATAAACAAGAAAACATAGTTTTGATTAAATATTTAAAGGGACTTTACAGCTATCTTGTGTGTAGGATAAAGCAGCACTTCCCAGCCAGTGGGTTGGAACCCACTGGTGGACCGCCAAATTCTTGTAGGAGGGCTGCGAAATATTTTGAACATGCATACAATTTTCCGGTATTTAACGAATACGCTTCTTGAAATTTATGATCTATTGGTTTGACCCTGGGCGATTTTACATTGATTTGACCTTGTTATATCCAAAAAGCGAATTCAAGTTTCCCATTGATAGTAAGTTGCATGTGATATTTATGCATTGTTTCTATCTCATATCTCAGTTTTTTCGTTGTGGTGCTGTTTTACTACAATATTTCATAGTGGGCAAAAAAATATTCAGTAAAAGTGGTTGCAAGCTGAGAAAGGTTGGGAAGCACTGGAAAAAAGCAAGGATTGACCCGTCACTTTACGAATTCTTCAGGAAAATGTAGGGAACAATACGGAACCTTCACAAATATTTGCAATGCACTGATGGCGATAGTAGGAGTTATCGACAAGTTTGCAGTATGTTGTTGATATCGTTTTCATTGGCCGTGATTTTCATGATAAGGCTTACAAAAATTGTCTTGAATAACATGGGACTTTTTTTATAATTGATATCAAATGAGCTGTCTGTCGATAGCTTTAAGATGAATCTTCGAAATATGCTTGTTTCAAATGACTTCCAAAAATCATTGTCAAAAAAGTCCACATAAATCAGGGGTCGGGAATCTATGTTTCGCGAGCCTAATGTGGCTCTTTTGATGACGGCATCAGGCTCGCTTGATGTTTTCTAACACGATTGTTACGAATGAAACTTTTTCTCTAATTTTCCTACAAAGCCATCAGCAACACCACGCAGCACCAGAAGTCGAATTGACAGTAAGAAGCATGTTATTAAAGAGAAAATTCAGACATTTACCAATGTTTAAAATTGTTGATTTTGCTTAAAAATGCACACGTTAGTTAAGTAAGTTAGTTGCATTAAGTGTTGAAAAATATTATGTGGCTCTCACGGAAATACAATTAAAAATGTGTAGGTTTTATGGCTCCTTTAGCCAAAAAGGTTCCCGATCCCTGACATAAATTATACACTGTTTTTGGCTTGAATAAATCATTTCCGGCTGAACCATACGTCATTTTGTTTCACAGACGTTCCTTCATTTATATTATATATTACGCTTTCTTAGAGAAAAGAAATTTGTTGCAGCAGGTTACAGCAAAAAGAGATTCACTGAATAGAAAAACTATCCAAATAAAAACAAACTCAGCAAACCCGCCATTACTCTGTGTTTCCTTTAGTTGCAACTCAACCATGCTCCAGGAAATATGTAGCACACTGACGACGGCACTATTAAGTAAACAGAGAAGTGTTGTTTCAAAAAGATCTAATTAATGCACAAGTTGTTTGATTTAGAACGGTCAAAGCAAGATACTTCTCATGTGCTAACAACCATGAAAAGCGCTTGGGCGTTGTGAGTGGACAAGCATGCCCGACGCTGAAACATGATACAAGGCCTTGAAGAACAATCTTTTGTCGGTAGACCACTGCAGCAGAAAGGTGCCTAGAAAGTAGTCACCAACGTAAGGCTCTAGCGCGGTTGCAAGGGAAATGCCCGCATTTTGTTCAAGCGGGGGCAGGAGTCCCGTACGTCTAGGGCGGGTCCAGCCACTAACGTTAGGGGGGAGATTTCAGTAATATTTGGTAGTCAAGTCTCATAACGGCTTCGCTACTGTAAGAGCGATGAAGTACACTTCACAACACTGCTGTGACCAAACAGTGGACGGCAAAATGGCCTGATGTCGCGAATGCTGTTGTCCGAATTTTACAAAATCATGGTGAAAGGAGTTACTTTTGCAGGTTTTAGGGAGAGATCACCCCAATCACCTCGCCCTGGATCCGCCCCTGTGTAGACCTCTCTCTCTGACTCGAGTCTTGTGAGTTTCCCGCGCAACGCAAACTGAATCTGCAGTCTCGACACTCTCGAATCGGCGAATGCAGGATTCGGTTGCTGCAGTATGCCATGGCGAACGAAAGCGAGAGGCACAGAGCGACGCGGTATTTTATTCATTAATTTTTTGGGGATTGCCAAAAGCATTGCACACTTTGCAAACTAACACTGGTCTTATAAAAGGCAAGCAGCCAAACACTGTGTTTATTTTCTGAAAAGACGTTGCAGCGGGTCGGCTAATTGAGCTTTTGCAGCTGTTTCCGTTGGCCTAGATGTAACATCCCAGATCTGTGCCTAGCACCTAGCTCTTGCGATTTGTTTTCGTTTTAAATCAATAGCGTACCATCAGCAATCGTTTTACAGCTCATTAAAAGCGAAAGTGACATTCTGAAAGCGGAGAAACAAATAAAAAAACAGAAACAGCGCCCGAGCTTTCGTCCGCTGACCTTTCCTGAAGTAGCGCATATGGATATGCGAACGCGCTGCTCCTTTCAGCCAAGTCACTGACCGATGACGCATTCGACGTCGAACGCGACGTAGCAGGAAGGCGTCGAACTTCGCCGTCGTGTGTCTGCCACGCTGCTTGCCATAATCAGTGAGGAAAGAATTGTTTTCACCTAGACGCGACGGATCGCATTCTCTCCAATCTTACTGTCAAGCTGTGTGACAATTGAAAAGCTTAGCCTCGTTACAGTTTTGGCAATGTCAATAACGAAACGGAAACGTGTTCAAAATACAAACAAACAAATATTAGATATCGTTCATAGCTTGAAATTGCCACGGTCAAGTGGTTAAACTTAAAAATTAAAACATAAACTTTCAGTTCGGTTAAATATCGGAAAAAGATATTGAAATATCCAGCCTCTGGAAATAAAAATGTTTCTGGGCCGAGCAGAAAGTAAACTTTGCAGCGTTAGCATTTAGTCGCTTAATGTCAGCCAAAGCATTACATGTTTCAGTGAATCTACTTTACACAAATTTTCAGTTTCACGCTTAACCCCTTCATTAGAAAACGTTTTGCAGCATTTTTTTCTTTGCGGCCAAATCTTCAACCAAACGTTCTGCAACTTAAGTCCTATGTGAACATATTACTTTGCGTTCAAACATGATGTTGTGGTGAATTACGTCTTCTCTTGCGAAATCAACAGTACTAAAGATGTGATTAAAAATTGTATTTATTCGTATCAAAATTGCATTGCCATGCACTATTTCATATGTCTTGATGCCAGTCTTCACTATAGATGGGGCATTACACCATTGCATACACAAACTAGATTGCCCTTTCACAGCTTCCTCTGCAGGTAGAAGAACACGTTCTAACAGTAGGTCTCTTGAAGCAAGGCCACCTGTTTTCTCGGTGGCCTTGTTTGAAGACACCTTTTTGTAAGCAACACGTTCGCTCACAGCGTTATTTCAGCAGAGCGCCCAACTTGTTTTGTCGATGGATATATCAGCAAGTTGCTGCTGAATCACTTTGCACACAACACAGTATCAGCCAACTGAAAGGTTTCAGCAAGAACAAAAAGAGTAATGAACTTACAACGAAAAATCAAGTAATAATCTTAAAGTTGAATGAATGCGAAAGTATTTCAAGGCATGTAACCAGCATAAAGTATTTGTGACAACCCGTTATCAGCCGGCTTTTCAGGCGGTAGTCTTGTCTACATACGGTGTACAGGTCGACTACCCTAACCAAAACAATAAGTTTCAAAATTCATTACTTCAGGAAGTTTGTTGCAGAATTCTAAACCTTTTCACACACTGTTTCTAAAACTTTGGAACTTGTAAGTCTAATGAGAGATTACTTTATAACCAAATGAGAATTTTTTATACAGCGAGAAGACTCCCAATATCTTAGTTGAGGGATTTGATGAACAATTCAATTTAACTTTCAAAACGCTGGACAGAGGTATTTGTATTTGTTTGTCAATTTATCGCACCATTTTCTTTGCGGAAAACTCTTTCTTCCAAAGCTTGAAAATAACAAAAACGCTTCTTGCACTACACCATTACCATGGTTGCGCCACTGGATGCTTTCCTTAAAAATAAAAATTATCTTAAATCATGTTTCAAGGTCAGACGAATGGTTGTTTTGACAGCCAGGACATGTGAAGTGCTTTGTAATAAATTTTAGTCGCATATTGAATTCTTATAGTCTCACAAAACCAAACGAAGCCAATTGATTTTGTAACATGTCCAAGTCTTTTGGGCTCAGTTTCCGTATGCCGCAAGGGTTCAGCGTACAACTTATGTACCGGGCGGGAAAAGTGAAAAGGAAATGGTGGCATCAGATGACGAAAAGATAAAAAGATTGCAACGCTTCAGTTTACCAGGTGTTGTACTAGGCTTGATCTCTTTAGGCAAGTTTGCTTCTCGGATATAGTATGGACTGAAAGGAAAAGTGTTCGGTAGGTTTTGTTTGACGAAAAGTACCTTTCAAAGTTAAGCGGAGGATGACAACTTCATTGTTTGCAAAAATTTTGAAAATGGTGCGGGCAGTTCTTTGTTTATTTTCAAGTGAAAGGAAGATCGTTACATTACGTAGAAAGATTAACTCATCATTTATGAAAAGTAGAACTACAACCAGCAAGCGACAAGGGGTCACATAAAACATCTTCATTAAACCAAACGTGGGAGAGCTGAGTTCATAATTGCAGCTGAAAGAGCGATTTTGACTTTACGATCATTTGCCTAAGAAGGTAAAGATTAAAAGGTTATTGCTGGAGATAACTAACTCGCTTCTTCCCTTCTTTTGGTAATTATGGCGTCTCATTTTCCATTATTCAGCCGCGCCTTTGACAGAAAGCGTGCACGAAGATACAAAAGACAAGCATTACCTAAACGACTGGAGTAGCTTCATTATTTGAAACGCAGACAAGAAAAGTGTATCGTTAGCTTTTGTTGGGTGCAATTACTGGATAGGCTGGTACAATAGGTCAAGACTTAACAAACTTCTGGAAAAATGCGGTTTTAAAACCATTATACATTAATTTTGAGTACGAAGCCGATGCCGACACACAGCTTGCGCTAAGAGACAAGTTTTACAAAGCTACTTCTGAAATTTGACTGTGTATGGCAGACCTGCCCGACCTTTTTTTCACTTTCACATGAGGAAATTTATTGCGGGCCACAAACGTTTTGTGACGTAACAATAAACTATTTTGACGTAAAAAGTCCCTTGATTTTGATAAGTTTTATGCGATAATACGAAGTGATAATGAATCCTATAGTTGCACGCAGTGTTACCAGCTTGTATGGATGCAAACCAATCTAAAAAACTGACATATTTTCGAAGCGTTCGTTATACAAGTTTTTGGGTGGTAGGCCCACAACAGAAACAACAGGTATAATTTTTTTACCGTCAAGCATTTCTACTAAAAACGTAAGTACGTCTGTGGTGGCTGGCAGTGTCAGGAAATGTGTGGAGTGTATGCAGATCTTCGCTCTGGCGTACCAGCAATAAATTTTAGCCTCTTAAAACATCAGCCACAAAGAATCAAACTGAACTTGTATTCCACCCATTAACATCTAGCGGAAAAGTTCCTTTCACATTAGTCGACCAGTCATTTGATATTTTTAGAGGGCATCTTATTTCGCCGAGTAAAGTAGCCTCAACTCTTATACCAGGAATTGAGATTTCTGAAACGGCGCACAGTTATTTATTATAACCAGCAGCAAGCTTTCTGCTAATTGTGAATGCATAATCTTTCTGAAAATTGAGCTGTAAATCTGTGGTACAGGTGAACCCATCACAGACTATTTTCAATCATGATGAAATTTTGCTGTATAGTTTTTAGAACTCTGGCGTTAAACCACAGACGAGCGACTGTTCCAAATGGTTGACAATCTGTAAAACCCAAACTCTGTTTGAACAAGTTTCAAGGATCGTTGAGCTTTCGAAAATCCGCGAAGGCGACACTAAAATATTTTCGCATCTTGTCAATCGAAAGTTGAGAAGATAATTTTCAACAAACCATCCCAAGAACGCGGGCCCGTGACTTCCACGCCAGGAAGAATAAAACTGGTGCAGGTGCACTACAGGCTCACCGTCTTACAAACTGTCACGTTAAGGAGACAAGAAGAAATTGTTCCCCATTTCATTTTGAGTTTCAGCACAACTAGTTGAATCTTAGTGTTATTAGGACCCAGTTAGGGTTTCAGCCATTCTCCAATAGCATTCTCTATTGTCGTTAACTTTGGCTTTTTGTTTTGACGATTTCTTTGCCAAGCGTTTGTAACATAAGTTGACCGCTTTCACTTTTCTGTAACAACTGGTGAAAATATAATGCGTTTAAAATACAAGAAAAGCACCCTGTTGGTCGAAATCTAGCATCACACAACTTTAGCAGTTTAAGCGTTTATCACACACTTATTTTCACTAGTTTTTTGAGTTCATGATGCTGTTTTCATATCCGCTAGTTTAACAAACACTAATTGAGTTCATGATGCAGAAAATATATTTCATTGAACAATACGAAGGATTTTTTTTAATTCTGAAAATTTAGCATCATTTTTTAATTGAGGCTTGCTTCGCGTCTTGTTAGAAGAAATGTCCGCTGTAAGACGGAGTAATACCAATAAAAACATTTTTCTGAAAACTCAAATCAAGAAAACATGAAGTAGATGTGATCAATCATCTAGAACAACGGTTCCCAACCTGGGGTACATGTACCCCCAGGGGTACATTTGCCTATCTGAAGGGGTACATTTGAGGTTAGCAATAGAAGGAGAAAATATATTTATATATTATTTGTTTACAAACATTTGTACATATATCAATGAATATTATTTTCAAAAATCATTAAATGCTTATTGTTAAATATATCTATGATTAGTCGTAAAATATTTTGTTGTAAGAAATTTTAGGGTCAATGCTAATCTGTCGAAGTGCTGAAGGGGGGCATGGTCTCAGAGAAAGGTTGGGAAAGCCTGATCTAGAATATCGCGCACGGAGCCAAACCAAAGAATTGAAAAAGAAACCTTTCTTTTAATCGAGTTGACACTTATGACAATTCTATAAACTTCTCTCCTAACGCGCGAAAAAATGCAACTGGCATGGGCGTTTTTTCCACGTGGGGGTCACTATGGGATTTTTCCAAAATTTTTCTACGGAGGGGAAAAAGTGGTGAAATTCGGTTTTTCCATTCGAAACAAAGAAAACAACATATTTTTGCTGAAACATTAGGAGTGATGAGCACCAACCAGCTATTGATGGTTTTGCGCAAATTATGCCCAAATTCCACCGTTGGACAAACCGGTCGCGCCAGATGAGCAGAAGCCATTGCAAATACAGGGCGTAGGCGCACTACGGAAAGGCGCTATTGCGGGTAAATTTGTGATGGTGAGGCCTTGCATTTGCGTCTACTGAATGAGCAGACATGCAGCAATCACTACACCTGACAAAGAGAGACGTGTATCGCGCTATAATTTTTCTTTTCCTAGAAAGACAGGGCGGACGATATTTTGGTCTCATCTGCCCAGTTCATAAAGTTCTGAATTTCAACCAAATTCTCCGAATAAAGAGATCCCAACTACGATGTTTCGACCACGTGACCACAATACCCCAAGAAAGATCGGGCGAGCCCTGCTGGNTACATCCACGGGAAAGCGGTCCAGAGGTCGACCAAAGACCTGGTGGCGTGATTACATTTCTGACCTGACTTGGTCCCGTCTTGGTGTGAAGCTAGCAGAATTACCTGAGGTAGCTGAAAATTGTGAGGTTTTGGAAATCTCCTAGGCAACCTGCTCCCATGATCCCCTGAGAAGAAAAGAGGGCGTGAAAAGTGAGTGGTTTACTAAATATCCAGTCATTAGTCCATTTGGTCATAAAATTCATGCGGTGTTGTAACCGAAAAAAATAAAAGCAAGGCATTGTAAGCTCAGCTATTTGTTATCTTAGATGCAGCATCACAGCATATGCTGCTGCGGCTGACATGAATCTCAGTGTTATTAGGACCCAGTTAGGGTTTCAGCCTTTCTCCAATAGCATTCTCTGTTAAATAGCTGCAAAGAAAGCAAGACTACAAAACGATTAAGTTTGCTCATTTATTACCTTAGTTCGCAACAAGCACGCGACAATAAAAGTGAAACTGTGGAAACGGTACTGTAAATGCTGACGTATTCGATTTGCTTAAGCCGGAGTCGCGCAGTGTCTCCGCTCTGTGCGACAAGCTTTCGAAGGTCGCATGTGCAGAAAGCGATGTGATTTATCAAAACCGGATGAAAGGTATGCGAGATAGAGCAATGCAAACACAGAAACGCTTGGCACACATTCAGCACTGTTGTATGGTCCGAATTAACGGCACAAACATGCGAACCGCTGCTGCGACACTACATCATTAAAGTGATACCGGTTCTGACTCCAGCACTTCCGAGGTAATGAATCAAGTTAGCTGCGCCTTCCGCACAAGATGGTAAATTTCTATCTGCTCACTCCTTACTTTGTTCTGCTAAGGTCCAATCGAGGCAGACTTTTTTGTTGGTGGCTCACGTAACAGACCACAATTCCAGGAACAAACTCCAGTTGAAAATTAACTATCCTGTGACACATCTTTACAAAATCCTTTCAATAGAAAATGCAAACGAAAAGACTGCGTATAAAAAACGTGCCCTCACTCCAAATTTTGCTGTTACCAACTTCAAAACGTAGCATTCGTTTTCAAACCTGATTTAGTTGTGTAAAACCGAACTTGCTCACTTTCGGATAAAGTGCTTGTGGAGACCGAAGCTTAAAATAATTACAGAAATGGTTGTGCTTGAAATATGACAGTAGTTTAACTTTCCTCGGCCTTTATAAATCTTCGAATATAGTTGAGCGAATATAGTTGAGAATATAGTTGAGACCTATAACATTGGAAGGTGGAGGTCACAATCTACACACTGCTATTTGAAGAAACGACATTAAAGAAACGACATTAAAGAAACGACATTAAAATAAGCGGTGCAAAGTCTGTTGTCAGAATTCATTTGGATCTTTTTTGATGAGTAGTTGACTGCACTTTGAAAAGTAGCTGAAAAGTTTGCCACTTTTGCAAACACAGAATATAAAACAGGAGTAAAAATTGAAGTGTTGTGTGGAACAACTTGTAAACCTCTGCTGAAATTCCGTAGTCATTACTACTTAAAAGTAGTGGAACACTGATGCGCCAAAAGAGCCCATGCGTTTTCACCAAAACGAAGCAAGGGTTTTCAAAACGGCATCTCTTGAATTGTTGATCTTATGTTTTTCTTCTGCATTTTGTAACGCTTACAGACGAAAAGAAGGATTTGAATTTTCAAATTGTTATGAAGAGCTCTCGTAAGCTTGCGAGTTGAATTACAAGTCAACATCGGACTTGTCAGTCCGATGAAATGGGCTTGAGATCAAACGACCAAGCGAGGTGTTAGTATGAGCAGAACATTCTAAAACAGATTATCCAAGGTCAACACTCTTTATAACAAACTTGTGAAACGCAAAACATGAATCCACATGATCAGCAATACGATTGACAATGCGTTTCGCAGATTATGCTTCCAGAATGAGGTGAGAATTGGATGGAGTATAAACCATGATGTTTAAACTGTTTGAAACGTTTTCTCAGTAGCTGCGTATGCGCGACCTTGCTTTAAAATCTGTCGCCAAAAAATTCACTCAAATCTGCAGTGTGTTAAACATCAGGTTAAGCAAGAAGCCGAGAACAACGCACATAACCAACGTATACAAACTTTTATTGAAAGCGTCGTGGTACCTATAGGCGCGAACATAGTTTTCAAAACATTCTTGCAATGTACCATACAAAATTAACTTATTTGATTTAACCGTGTTATACAAAAACATAAGTGCTGCTGCGACAGGTCTAGAAAATACGAGTAGCTTCAATGCATATCTCTTCTTGAAGAAGTGTGAGTTGTTGATAAGGGCACATCATTCCACATGCCGTCCAGCAAGCTCAATCGCTAAAGTAATGCCAATGTCTTACCGTTTCTACATCACAACACATTTATGGGTGAGCATAATGCGTGGATCAAATGCTGCTCTGATGCAAAGTACTGAATGCAACCAACTTTATCGTAAAATACTCATCATTAGGTATTCGCGTGAAGCAGCGTTTTGGTTCAAAAGTCACGCTCGGTAGCAATCGCCTGACGATAACGAACGCCCAAGATAAAGACAAAACTGAAAGTCAGAAGGGCCGTTAATGATTGCTGATCGGCTATCAGACTGGCACATTATATTGACACAGCTCTCAAGCACTTAGGTTATAGGGTTCCGATTTCATGTGCCATCCTTCAGTACACACGATGTTTGTCCCTCATCTGGGTTCACAGTGGCCCAACCAGATTACCAAACACGGCGAGCCAGCAACCTGTTTACCTGGGAAGTTATTTATAGGCTGTTGGCAGTTTACTAGTCACTATTTCAAAGCTCGGTTGCTCAGTCTCATATTAAAACCAGCGAAGAACAACTCAGCAGATATTATGCAAGTAGTGGAAAGAGAGCATCATTGAGTATTTGCTCCCTTAAACTGACCACAGCACTGAAAGCATCTTTTCAAATAGCATTAATCTCAGCACTGACGTATCTTGGATATCTATCCACAAACAGTTTAGTTGATCATAGCTTTTACTCATGATAACCTCTACAAGAGTTCTTAAGTGACAATCCCCGGCCAATCTGCTCTTCTGCTGCCTCATCGCGCGATTGCGATTTTGAGGTAGACTGCCACACTGTCGCCAAGTCAGTTTGTTGTTTTCGTGCGGGATCAGTCGAAGGCAACACAAGTACCTGACACTACTTGTGATAACAACACACGATAAACAAGTGACTGGCTATGTTTTTTTCGAGCTGAGTCACGTCACTGCAATTTTTCAAAAAACAGCAGTTTTTAAAATAACTACAACAAAACTTGCAACTGCAATAGGCTTTTCTTGAGAATTAAAAGCTCTTGATTTGCTGCAACCTTTAGAGGAATCGAGCGACTGTACTTTGCTTTCATGACTTTGCGATGATTCAAACTTAGCACACATGTATTTTCAAGTCGCTAGTCTCCACAAACGCGACGCAGTGGAATCAATCAGCAAATTATTTTAATGGGGAATCGATTTCGCGTTACTCTACGCATCCCCGGTCCTAAATTATTATGTAAGTAAAAATGGCTGATGAGACCCAACCTTCTCCACTGGATCAAACTTCATGTTTTAAGCATTTATTTCACAACTGCAGTACGCGGTGGGTATATTACAGTAAAAATACGAAGCAGTGTAGACATTTTTGCATGGATGAGAAAATTACAGTAGTCACTGACATATTTTTTACAAGCGCCGCAATCTTTACCCAAAATGGATGTCAGAAGTTGTAAAAAGTTTGTGACATTTGCAGCACAGACCATGAGCAGAGATATCCCAAATAATACTTCCTCTCAACCTACATTTCAAAATCACTTTCTGTAAGACTCCCTGGAATAAAACGTTTGCACCAGCTATGTGCTTTAGAAAAAGTAGTAGTACTTTTAAAACAGTTACTTAACAAGTCTGAACACTCGTGAAAGCTTGAAATACTGTTACTTTTGGAACCCAGATGCATGCAACACATTAAATGATTTACCTTAACTCACGAATTTGCTTGATTGCTTCTAGCGGGTTTTGAAGTCCTTACAAATGGAAAGATCTTTACGATGAGATAGTCGCTGATATAGTATTGATCGATGCTTGGAAACCATAAAAAAGGTTACGATGGTTCAAGTTCGTAACAAGAGCGTGAATAAAAACTGCGAATTAGTCTTTCTAAGTTGATTTGTTTAACCTGAACTGTAACCACATCATGTGCAGCCTCAATATCTTCCTGTGAATATAATCCCACTAGTACGAGTTAGGTCGACAATAGCTTTGCGCCGTCAGCGCCTCAGCAGTTTCGGTTTCGCAGGCGTCTCGCGTGACTGGTCAAAGGTTAAGATCTTTCTAGGGTACAAAGGTGCGCTAACATTCTGGTGACCCTGCAGTACTAAATGGTCCGGTATGCATGCGCTTTCACGAAGTTCCATACTACCTGGATACGAAACTAGAAGCATTATTCACACGCCAGAGAAAAGACGGCCAGGGATGATTGGAGAATGGACGGCACGTTGAAATACCGCTCATCACTTCTTGATGACGAAACTTCGCTGGGCAATGTTTTACCTGTAGCCTGCTGTTTGAATGATCGTTTTGTAATACCGACATAGCACGACGTCTGGAGAAGGATGTAAATTTCACATAAGTTTCTTGGTAAATATGCTCACTTATGCCCAGCACGCCTCACACCTTTACTAGCACAGCATATTCAAACGATGTTCGTTGCTCTTCCTTCAAACTTCCTTCTGTCTACTTGCTCTAGCAACTACGTTCGCTTACTTCAGAACTTTGGAAGAGAATCAGTTTTGTGCAAAGCAAGAAACTAGGATAACGTCCAGGAATTAACTGGTACGTTCATCTTATTTTACTGAAGAATTTTACTGAAAACCCCGTATGATGTGGCGAAATGTGCTGCTGAAGACTGTTTGACGGAGCGCTTAAAACGTTTTGTAAATGTATCAGAAAGAATAGCAAGAATAACTGGAGTAACAACTTATGGACATAAAATGTACAATGCGTAATATCAATGTAACCGGTTTTGAAATGCAAGGCCTAATTCCCAAGACATTGCTACAATCTTGAGTGTGTTATAGTCAAAGTCTAAGTTTATACCTTACGTGTTTGCTGTTGTCTAACCGCTTGGGTAGCTTTGCCTTCGGCCAGTGCCGGATTAACAATAGTAGCAAATGTAGCAATTGCTGCGGGCCCCGCGCTTTTGCGGGCCCGCGGTCTTCTGTCATAAACCTTGTTTATAAGATTTTATTTTCAGTCTCAGAAGTCAGTATTTTGCTAAACTTTCCATAACTAGTAAGCGAAGGTTTTCGATTGAACGCTGTCTGTGTCCAGAAATTTTTGTTTGATTCTTTTTGTACTTTTATGTAACAAAAGGCATAAGACTGCGGTAAGGGGTGTTGCCATTTTAGCTGATTTTTTGGTAAATCCAGCAGAATTATCTCACTGTTAGCTGTAAAATTTTCAATCTAGCAGTTAGCCCATTTTCGAGCAGGATATTACCAACCGTTTGGCAGGTTTAGCAGGTAACAAATTCCTGACCAAAAACCTCTTTCAACCGTTTTTCAAGATGAAACTTTTCCACCTTCTTCATCAAAAATTATACTTCTCTTCTTTATGACGTTTTTAATTGTGTAACACCAGGGCATAGCACAACCAGCTGCCTGCAATTATTTGGAATTTTTATTATGATGCAACGAAGCTGCTTCACCTAGATAATTGCATCATAATCACAAGCAATCAGATGGCTTGGTGAAGCCTAAATGACCTGCTTGTGTGCTTAGTGAGGGCGTTTGGTTAAAGACAACATTGGCAGAATACGTTTTTATCCCACGGCATGATATTTCCAAGTGGTTCAGTCAGGGTTGCCAGATTGGCTTTTTTCAGAGGCAGTTGGCGTGAAAAAAACTGTTTGGCTTTTTTGGAGGCAGTTGGCACATACTATCAGACTGGTGTTTTGGCTTTTTAAATGTCTTGCTGAAAATTGTTATTAGGCTTTTTTACAGTGCTTGGTGTATTTTCTCAAAAGTTATCTGGAAACCCATAAAAGAATAAAGTTGTAGCATATCTGGCAACCGATAATGCCAAAGGTTCGAGTGGAAACACTAGAAAATGAGGAAGATGAAGATTTGAAATTGTTCCTGTAGAGTGTAGAGGCAATGCTACAACTTTATTCTTCTAAAATGTCCTACAACTAATAAAAAACTTTAAACTTCATGTTTGTTTAACAATTTGGCTTTTTTTCACCTGGTTTTGCTTTTTTTCAGACGTGGTTTGGCTTTTTTTCTCAAGAGATATCTGGCAACCCTGGGTTCAGTTACGCTTGTAAATAGTAATGTCTGGTAAAAAAACTTCCTGGTAAACCAAAGCTGCCAAACTTTCGACATATATGGTTGCAAGATTCAGAACTTAAAGGCTGGCTCAGTGCCTACTGCCTGTCCTGCTGATTCACGA
>JGI24021J15306_10000015_pt1 | contig 57481 bp, 37 predicted proteins | sample Ectturendosymbi1_FD_15306 | JGI IMG/M metagenome (IMG submission 15306)
ATGTTGTTGAATTATTGAAATTTTACTATACCATATCTTTGCAATATTCAAAGTCTCTAGACCTGTAGCCTTTGAGACCGAGATGAGATCTGAAACCGTCGAGATCGAGACTCGCAAAAATGGGTCTCGAGACGAGTCTCGAGTCTCGAGACTCGTCTCGAGACCGAAACCAAGTCTAGACCATTATTTGAGTCTAGTTGCGATTTCTGCTTTCTTAGTGGCCGAAACGACCGCGCATCCCTATAATAATCAGATAAGTCGAGCGCCTCGTCCTCCATGGCTAAGTGCACAATGCACCTATTTTCCAAAACCTGAACCCTGTCGTTGGAAGGAATGGATACCTCACACTAAAAGCTAAAGCAATAAGCAAAAGGAAACGGAAACCCAAACGAACAATAAGTATTTAAAAAAAACAATAAGCAAGCACTCAAGCTGTCACAGACGAAAATTTTCCAGAACCTCTCGCACAAATCGAACAACCAAACTTATTATTATTATTATTATTATTATTATTATTATTATTATTATTATGGGAGGGAGGTTAAAGACCAAACTCTTTCAACTGCGAATGAACAACACCTCACGAGCGCCTTGTTAATCACGCCCACGCGGCAATGGTAGTCAATCGCATGAGAAGAATGTCGCCAAAAGTATGAAATCAAAAACACTGGCTTCACCCAAGGAATAAACCAGAGAGGCAAAACACAAACTTACAACACACACACACACTCTTTTTTAAATTCACCACCCACATTGACTCCGCCAACATGGAACGAAATTCTGAATAGAAATATAGTAGCTTGGCGGCCACCAACAAGCTGCAGTCAACACCCTACAAAGCTTTTCACGAGAAACCCGGTCATATGCTTTCTCTAGGCAGTAGAAACATGAGGACACCTCAGGCATCTCTCAAGAAATCTTGAAAATTTGTTGGAGAAAAAAAGCATGGTAGGTAATGCTACGGCTAGAACAAAAACCCTATTGGGTATCCTCCAGTTTTGGTTCAATTAGTTTTAAGGATCTGTTTTCTAGGCACTCAGCAAATACTTTTCCAGGGAAACTAAGCTGAGATAAACACCGATTCTCAGGACATTTTCTCCTGTCTCCCTTCGTAAATATTTTGATGATCAGCACAGTTTGACAATGTTTCTGTGCCTCACCAGAACGCCAGGCCACTTGACACACATGGGCCAAGCAACGAACGGCGGCTTCACAATACAAATCTTCGAGCATTTCAAGTTGGATATCATCTCAAACTTCAGCTTCTTTAGCTTTCAGTGTTTTGACAGCAATAAAGACCTCCGCTGCACGGATGATATCTTCCTCCAGCAAATGCACCTCATCTGTGTGCAATTGTACGATGCTGAACGTGTTTGAAAGAATTTAAAAAAAAACTCTTTTCGTCGTCATAGGATGTACTCCTCATTTCTGAGTATACCATCATTCCTTTTTGGTGGATAGAGGAAAAATACATTTTTACTGCGAAGATGCAGTATGATTTGCCAGAACACTTCGCTTGCCAGAATTGGAATCCAGTTTGCGCATGAAATTTTTCCAAGTTTAAATTTTGAAATTTGTCACCGTGGGGGATGCAGGTTTTGTCCCTCAGCCTAATCCGCACGCAAAGAAGAACCAGATTTCTTCGGAAGTCAGGTCTTTTAGGCTGCTTGGCTTCTTCCAATAGCATTTTTCACATCCTGGTTTTACCAAGGGGTGGGTTAGTTGTTTTCCATTATTCCCCACACTAAGCCGTTCCCATCCCACAAATATTTCACAAATACTTTGAAACTACCGCAGTAATCCCACCATTTTTTGTCGGAGTACGTCAATAAGGTAAAAGGGAAGAAAACTTAGCGGAAAATCCATCACAACCATCTGCTGCTGTTTGATGACGAAAGCACTTAGCCGCATTTCCTTTTTCAGGAAAACAGAAATCAAAACCCATTTTGGCTAACTCAGATTTCCATCTAACTTATACCTTGGTATGACTACTTACAAAGAATATTATATGACTTGAAACAAACGTTGTTGCTAAATTATCAGCAGTGTTTAGCCATGCTTTCATATGCAGCATATTTTTTCACCAAATGAAAAAGGTATTTCTGTTCATGCTAGCTTAATTAGTACCAACATCTAAGGCTATAACCACATAAAGTTTTCGTACTTGAAAATGTCTCTAACAAAAAATAACAGTTCTGATCTGTTTTGTGAAAAGCTTGTTGACCGCTTGTTTCCAAGTCTGTTCCAGTTGCTAAGCATTGAGAACCGTTGCCAATCCAAATAACGCCATTTTGTATTTGAACGAGTTCACACAAAACAATATTATTTGTCAACATTGGCTCATTTGTCAGCGGGTCGGTAGTAAGACACCTGAAAGATAAAAGTTCTTATAAGATGGATGATATTTTACAGCGAACGTTGTTTTACTATTTAGAAAAGCGTTGACCTCAGCACAAATATTTTGTACTATTCGACAGCATATTATAACAAAATCCTAAAATCTCTTTCGCGTTGATAAAATATTAAAATAAACTGTTATTAAAAATTTGGTGCTCTGACGCATGCTTGCGTATCGTTACGTGAAAGTGATAACTGTAAAAATTGTGTAAAAACGCCGTTTGCACAGACGCAGTGCTGTCCAATATTTGTTTGTCTGGTAACGTCTGGTTTTCAGAGAAACGACTGAAGAGCCTGGATGTGCAGTTACATAATGATTATGTTTGACTAAAGTTAACAAAATTATTGTGCGAAAAAGTCCTAGTTGCCACAAAACATGTAACGCTACAAAATTTAAGATAAATGGGTTCCAGCACTACAAGAAAATTTACAAAGAAACTTATTGAAACAAAACAATTCTCACTATATAATCACAAAAAAATCAGGAAAATATAAATAATTGATAATGGGGGGTAAATTAATATGGGGGGGTAAATTAATATGGGGGGGTAAATTAATATGTAATGTGAAATGTGAATACATAGGTATTACGTAGAAAAAGGACACTAAATATTAGCATGGAGTGTGTAGAACTGAGATTTCCAAAGTCTTTAAATTGTTTCGAGACGTACAATCACTACAGCCACGACCTTGGAAATGCAGGTTTAAAAATGAATAATATGTGTGGAATCAGCTGAACATGTACATTACTGTGGTTCATAAGACCAGCTTGGTTAAAAAAGATCATTGACTATGATAAGTTGAAAATCGAAAGCCAGTAGCTTGTTGGTTGCTTGGGTCACACCTGGCATGTTTTAACGGATACAGAAAAAAATTCACTGTTTTCCCAAAATATTTAAAAGCTTCCTTTGTTTTCTAGCATCAGCCCTGACATTGTTGCAAGCAAAAAACAATATCGATGAAGGCATAATTAACTATGAATAGAACCACGCCTTGTTTTGCTGTTTTTGCATTTAGGTTCCTATTACATAGCCAAAACGTACTAATAACCATGGCCATACCACAATGGCTAAAAAATTTTGTTTACTTCAAGCAGACCGTGGTAACATATTAGCTAAGAAAATCTTAAAGCGTCTAGTGAAAAAGTTTGCTGATTCAAAAACGAATCGCATTTTTTACCGAAAAAATAATAACAGCAAAAAATGCGAAACAGGCAAAATATCCATGATAAATAAAACTGACGCCCACCTTTCTTCTAACTATTACCCACAAAAGTAAAGGGTTGAATCCATTAGCAGTTTCCTTAAAGAGAGTAGGAAATTGATATCACGCGATTGAAAGGCTTTCAGCCTTTCACCAGTAAGCTTTGGTTGCAGATTACATAATTGAGATGCATAGTGTTAAGTGAAATGGATTTCTTATTAAACGTTTTGCAGATAGATTTAAACCCTTCATCTTTTTGGAGACTAGTAGCTTGAATAGAGATGTGTATAAGTTTGAATCAACACCAAAAAGATGAAAACAGAACCCAATCGGCTGATTCCTTGAAAGCATACAGCAAATCTAAAGCTTTCAATGGTCACCTTTTGCTAAAAACAAGTTTGGAGACCACAAATACTAGTCTCAATCCTAAACAAAGAAAGTTTCTTTAAACAAGTTATCACATACTGAGGATGTTAAAGAAACACCAAAACGTTTTTAGATAAAAAGATAAATTTGTAATGCACTCATGAGCAACTGGTCATACTTTTTCTCCTGCATGTGAAACATTTTGCTGTTGTTGCCACCAATCCAGCGACTTTGATCGCAACTGTAGCCTAGAACAATCCTTTCGGTTCCAAGCTGAGGATGAAGACATCGTTTGCTTACTTCGTCCACGATGAATGAATAAACTGGATATAAAATATGCGTCAAGACAAATTCAGGCACGAGATAATTTTTTAACTGAAATTCCAAGAAACGGTTTAAACAGTTACTAACCTCAAAAGATATTTGTAACGTTTATGACAGATGGATGAGTGCATAAAAATTGCTTCTACTAATTTGAAAACATGTAGCTTGTGAATGTAGCGCATTTTGGTAACACCTCAGACTTTTGTGTCTAGATTTTTTCTGAGAGTTCTTTACAAAGCTTCAAATTCAACACTCTGGAAAATCGCCATTAGTCACCAATTCAAGGACATATATGCTTCTTGTCGAAACGTTTGTCCATTTGCTTCTGTGATTCATTTAGGGCAATTGTTTACCTCCACCAGAGCATTGCAATGTTCCCAAACTGTGCCACCCTCTTTCACCGATATCCCCTGCATCTCCCATCCAAAATGCTGTCACTGGCAAGCTCCATTTATTGGTAATGTACCCTTCATCAGAGAGTTCAGGGGGTCCAACAAGATTTTTATCGCAATTGCATTTCGTTGACGCAACTGTGCACGTACCTGCAACAAATGCGGAAATTTTGTTTCAGATTTTCTCGTCTATTGCTTTCGTTGAATCACACAACATTTTTTATCTCAATCGTTTCAGTTTTTCCGACGGTCAGAGGCACTGAGCTTTACTGTAAGCACTGACGAGAGGAACAAAGCACGTAAAGGAAACCGCAGGAGGATCAAACCAAAAAGTTATCCGGTATCGATCTAAAGAGTTATGCTAAGTCAAACCATGTTTCTTAGCAAGCGATTCTAGAAAAAAGGTAAAACTTGAACCTCTGTTGCAGTGACGTAGCAAGGGGGCTCAGGAGGCTCTGTGTTCCAGGTGGCACCTTCTGGGAGGCGTCCATTTGTTGATTAAAAATTTAATTCATGAAAGTTGTTTAAAAGTTCTAACTCTTATTTGTTATTTTTAAATACATTTTTAAAATTTTTAAAAAGTTCTTACTCTTTTCAGTTTTTGTGTTTAGAATCCCTCGACCGATAAGCTAGCATAATAAACTAGGAAATGTGGTTGTGCGTGAGAAAATTGATTAAATGTTCATGCAAAAGTCCGATCTACTCCAGCGTTTTAACATAACCCAGTGTTTGTCTTGAAATCATTTTTAACATAGTTACTAGGGGGGCAATTGTCCCCCAGTGCTTACAACTTTATCTCCAGCCAAAGGATTTCCCCCCACTGCAGTGAGACTTAGTTTGAAGAAAGGTAGATATGATAGTCGACAGCAGACTAGCAAACATTACTGGTCCTGTAGTTCGAGATTTATATTACCCTTCCACTCAAATCGATAAAAAGGGCCTTGCATGAAATCACGGTAAGTAGTCAAAACCAGTTTAATCCGTTTTTGTCTATCGTTTGATTCTTAGCAACGCCCATACGGTACATTATTACATCACCTGTCACCTAGGCATTGACGACGAACATTTCTTGGCAAGCCACATGCTACTTTAATGTTCAGTGAGACATTTTCAACATGTGCCATAAACTGCAGCTTCATATTTTGGCGAGCTTATAACCAATGAATAGTGGCCGTTGAATTAAAGAACACTGCAAAGGCAACGTTACTCCTTTCCGCAGAACTACTCTTTTTCTGTATGATGCAATTGTGTAGGATTTTTTCGTTCTTGAAGCGAGGTAGTTGGTGTGTTTGTATGGGTAATCTATAGCTCAGACTGTAGGCTTCAAATGCAAGTAGAGTGAATCATACCGCATGTGTAGCAGCAAACAATTTTTTGGGGGTGAAAAGATATTTTGTACGAGTTTCCCCAAATTTACCCGAAAAACGTTTACGCGACAAACATTCTCCCTAATAATTCTCTGTAGCTGTTGGTACATTACATTTTTCTCCATAAAGTTCCATAGACTTCAAATAGAATATTTGGTACTTGGAATCTGGTTTCAAAAACCCAACTTAAAAAAGATAGGCTGTGCATCAGAAGCCAGCTGGCTCAGTATTCTTGAGCATCTGCCTCACAGTTCTGAGGTTTTCAGTTCACATTCCAGATGTTGCTGTCAGCAAAGAACCTCAAATAAAGTTGACGTAGGCCTAAACCTTCTTCCTTCTTTGAAAACATATATGTGATATGCATCATATTATTTACATTATGACTATGACGTGAGTCTTACATCATTGTCTGTTCAACTGCACATTTAGGCAACATGCAACAAACTGTATGGGAAAAAGTATTCATCCAAACGCTGTAGTTCAAATAAAAAAAAATTACTATACTTTGTTGGCATGGCCTCTACTAATACGAAATAAACGCCCTCCAGTATACTCGATTGCCTTATTCTACAATTCATAAAACGCATATACAAAATGCCTTCTTTTGCCCAAACTTTTACGTGAGTCTGTTACACATCAGCTCTCACAAAATAACATGAAGTTACTGGAAACAGTTTGTCGATTTTGCGTATTTAATGTGTTTTCTATGACACAACAAACTTTGTTATACAGCCAAAACCAAAGCAGTCTAATTTCATTAATATTGCTAAAAAATGTCGAAGCTTTTTTCCCCAAATTTTTGTAGAATTTACCCAAAATTGTGACTCCTTTCACCCCTGCTCCTGCACTACCGAATCAGAGCCAGTCGATGGGCAACGTGTTTTTGTAGAGGTCTCCTTTTTTCAACGGTACGCTTAACATTTGCAATCATGGAAAAAGTCATTTCAACAAGAAAAGCTTACAAAGGATGTTGCTCTCATTTGACAAATTAGAAGCATTACATATTCTTCAAAAACTTAACAAAAGAACAAATGATATACATAGGTGTGATTTGATGAAGGTTTTCTCTGTATTATAAGGGATGTTAACCGAAGCGGTTACACCACTTGGCAATGGCTGTGTTAAATGAAGTTTTTCAGGGCGATTATCTTGGAACTTAAGACGTTTTTTGTAATCTCTACCGAACATTAAAAAATAAAATGTCCCATTTGGCATGGTATGGTAAAACAGCGTTCGAAATAGACGCCTGTTGGTAACGAACGAAGGCAAGGAATGCCAGCATGCACTATTATTGTAACCTGCTATATGCAGCATAAGCATATATACGTTTTTAGTTGAAGATCGGGATAGCCTACCACACCATACATAAATATTTACATCTGTAAAGTAGGTATGCCGTCATCACTTATCTTAACCTTTTTTGTTTGATACCCTAGAATGAGTAAACCAGGCGTTGTTAACTTTTTCAAGCCTGTAGCCTAATTAATAAACAAGCACAGGGTCCGGGCCCAACAACTGTACAACTTCTCCAACCCGACAACTGTTGCACATGCACAGAGCAGAAGTAAGAACAACTTCAGTAATACAATACAACAATCAATGCGAACTTCAAGCCTGTTTGTTTTTAGAAAACAGGGCTGCAACCAGGGGGCAACCGGTCAATCGTCCTGGTCTACGGTCGACCTCCCGTGCCGAAAGAACACCTGCTCCTGTGGGTGCAATGGGTTGATGATTGGTTCGACATGGGCGTAGATGAGTCTCTCGAGGATTTTAAAGAGGACACACAGCAGAGATATAGGGCGGTAGCTCTTTGGGTCCCCCAGTGGCTCTTCCGGCTAAGGGATGGCAACTAATTGCGCTCTTCTCCAGATCTCTGGAATTTTGAGTTGGCGCATGCAGGAAGTGAGAAAATCGCAAATCCTTGATTTGAGAGCTGATTCGGCGTGTTGTATAAACTCCGGGAAAATAGAAGCCAGACCCGGAGACTTTCCTGGCTTCAAGCGTCTGAGGGTGGTAGCAAATTCCTCTGACCTAAACAGGTACGAGATACTGTGACTTTCAGGTGTTGCGACTTTCTCTAGGTTGGACAGCTCCTTGTTGATACGCCTGGTAGACTCGCGGCCCCCGATCCAGTGTGCTCCGTTCTTCATAAGTTGTGAGGCGATGGAGTTTGCCTGGACGGGGCACAAGCGATAGGAGCGCCCGGACCTGCCAGTGAGTTTGCTAATGGTGCTCCACGCCTTGCGGCTAGAGTGAGAGATGTCGATGAAATTGACAGCTTCCTCCCATCGCATCTGATTTTTCTGCTCTAGCCGAGAAAGAAAAGACGCGGCTCTATCAGAGTCAGTCCCCACAGGACCTCCGATGAAGGATCGATAGAGGGTCTCGCACTCTTTGTCCTAGCGTGGCACATACACAGTGGCGATTCTAAGGGGGGGCCATGGCCCCCCAGATTTTGCTTGGCCCCCTGTTTGGCCCTCCCAGTTTTTTCTTAATTTGCCGTTCAAGTTCATTTGGTTGACATAGGTCCTATACATATACAGAAAATAACTTTGTTGGCCCCTCTACTTTTTCCTTGGCCCCGCAGTGTCCCCCCCACTTTTTTTATTCTAGAATCGCCACTGCACATACAGTAGTTCTTGCGACGGCCACGTGGGATACAGGTTTGTAGACGTTAATGATCTTATATCCAGAGACGTCTACGCACAACCACTCAATCTATGATTGTTCTGGAGACTGATTGACCAATGACCATTCCAGCCTCTGAACAAATGTGGCAAGGTTGTGCTTCCTGCTCAGGACTGACCCAGCTAGTGAGAAGCTGGGACTCACTAGCTTGACTGCATTTGTGCAGTGGATCTCCTATAGGACGATGATGAAAGCCTTGTTCTTATAGGCTAGCTGCTCAATATCTCTGATCTTGTTTTCAGTGAGCCCCTCGCTGTTCAGCTGGAGTATGCTAGGTCGTGGGTCATCTTCGGCAGCAGCTGAGCCGCTGCCGCGCCTTCCACCAGGCGTTTACTCTACCCAGCCCACGCTGAAAACATTCAGCAGGGGTAGCAGTGGTTGCTCTCATGATGACAGGTTTAGTTGGCATTTCAAGTGATGTCGTACAGGGATGGCCACGTGAAGGCGATTGTCATCCTCCCCGTTAGTTGATAAAAACAAAACAAAAGCGTTAGTTGATAAAAACGAAACAGAATGCAAATAAAATGGATGATCAAGAAAACAATTTCTAACAACAGGTAGTTGCAGATATTGTAAGCGTTTTGTTCTTATTTAGGGCACGCTCAACGCGATCTTGATCCCACAATACATTTGGTAGCTTTGTTTGATGATACCTATGTAAGCTACATTCCTATAATTTTGAAACAAGAGTTTTAGTTTAACGCCTCGATAAAAGGACCTCTATTACTAACAAACGTCTACATTTCGAAATGCTGTGCTAACAAAGTTATCTCCCTCGTTTTAAAATTTCGACAATAGTTGCTGGGCTTCCATTAAAGCAAGGAGACCAGTAGTCCAATGAAATTTGTGACGACTTGAGCAACAGAAATTTGGAGGCGAAGTCTATCAATCTGTAAATTTGTAATGGGGAATCGATTTCATGTAACACTACGCATTTTCAGTCTTGATGTCTACAAGCGGCGCTTACGAGTGAACTGAGAAAGCTTATTCAAGAGCAGAGAAAGCAAGCATACCTAAGACCAACTTGAGTCAGTAGAAACTCAAGCTGCATTTTCGTTTTCATTCATCACACCGCGATATTTCGCGGCTGTTAAAAAAAGCTTGCTTCGGACAGTAAAAAGAAGATGTGTTGGACTCATGAAAGGGCGAAGCTCTGTGACTTGTGACAAGCAAATTTCTACAGTGTTAACGAAAATCGAAGCTTTATCACTTAGAATGAACATTTTTGTCGCACGGATGAAAATATATTCTATGCAAATATATTCTATGTAACCGGTTCTCTTCATTTCTCGCTATCAATGTAATTTCATGTGCAACTACAAATTTACCATACATTACCATGGTGACGAACAAGGAGAATAGTCATAAAAAAGAACCCAAAACGGGAAGTTGAAGTTGTAGATCAGAAAGGGAACTATACACCATCAGTATTTGTGGTCATTTCCCAGGAAATAATTGTACAAGGAATGAAGTCACGAACGGAGTCTGAATAGCCGAGGCGTAAGGAAAACTTGAAATATCTTCCAAAAATATTGTGTTGCAGGTGCTTTCAAAAAGTGACCATAACCGTGGATTAAATCAAAGTGATATGTAAACAAACCTGTTTCACCGCAAGCACAATAAAAGTCCTTTCGCGATACCACACCTCCCCAATATTTCATCTTAACACCATCTCGTGATATCCACGCACCATGTTGACGTCCACCATGCATTATCGCACTTCCCCGACATCGGTACTGTTAGAAAAAATGGTGGAAAGACGTTGATGAAATATTTCAACAAAAATATATTTTGCAGAGATTTTCTAACGTTTACTATTTTCTTAAAACGCTCTTGCAATTTACCAAAACAACAGTGCATTAATTATCCTTGAACGCCCGAATAGGTCATTGTTCACCCAAACGAAAATCTGTAAACACCAATAAGTCATAATAATGACGCACTGCTTTCACGCTCCTTCCACGTATTCCTCAAGTTTCTTATGGATATTACTTTCATAAACACGAAACGCTGATATTTCTAACTTCAAGAGATACTTAAACTTTTCTTCAGAACCAGGGTGGATCACTATGGCGACCCAATAAGCGTGATTGGTCGCTAGCGGCAAACTCATTTCAGTGTGTGGCTAGCGGCCACAGGCTATAGAGATTTTGTGCGGATTGTCAGCGACCCACTGTGGCCAGAGTTGGTCATTCCATGTGGTTGGTCAATCTGTATGTGACCCAACTAGTCTGACCTACTAAAATGCATGTAGGTCCCTAGTAGACTACTTAGACGCTGTTGAGCGACGGTCAGTTCAAGCGTTTATCCACAATTCCGGTTGTGCGTTTTGGCAAGCAATTTTGACTGATTCTGTGGAACTTCTTCTAAATCTTGATTTGGTTTTCACGTAACACTTGAAGTTCTCTAGATGCAGAAATTCCCAATTTTTAGCAAAAAATGCGTGTATTGAACTTACTTTGTTTACTGTGCCAACTGTCGGTACTGGTTTTCTTTTTGGAAAATCTTATCCTTGAAAGTTTATTCGCAATGGCAAAATTAATTTGTTCATTTTGACGTTTTCATCACAGTTCAATGTCTTTCACAGTGCATATTTATTTTGCAAAATCGCAATGAAAAATAAATTCTTACATTAATGCAAAGCATTTCTCAGCGGACTCGTGCAATTGAAAATAAAAACAAGGTAGTTTTGTGGCGTAAACCAAAATTGCAGAGCAGAAATTTCCTGAGAAGTTTGATTTGAAAAGCTTGAAATTCTGTTCCAAGGATAGAACGACAACCTACTTTACGCGAAGACAAACAAAATAAATTAATTCAAAATGCTATCAGTGTAAAAAATTGTGGTTATGAATCAGTATTTTTGTCAGTAGCACATCAATCACAGCGACTTTTTAAACACAATGATAGCATCTCAGATCGATCTTAGTTTTTCTTTCATCAGATTCCCGACTGTAGTACGGGATAATTGATGACAGTAGATGATCGTCATGCTCTTAAAAATATGTATCGAATGTGCTTACGACGCAACCAATAACAGCTGTGAATCAAATAAGCTTTTTTAATACGGAAATATACTCCTAATTGGTTTGTTACAAAAATCAGCAAAATATCAAACAAATGTTTTAGAAAAATCTCTGTCATTCATATACATTAGTTCTAAAAAATATTATTATAAGTTTTTTGAATTACTTTTTCGCACTGGATATACATTAGATGAAAACTTACAGAAACATCTCAAAATTTAGAAAAAAAATTGAAAAGGACTACCAAACACCTCTAGCAAATATGCACAATCTTGTAACTATGAACTTTAAGACAAAGATGAAAAATTTAATGGAACGTGATCCTCTCCCTAATTTATAAGCAATGTTCAAAACTAAACTAGAAACGCTTACCTTGATATACTGACGGCAATTCTCAGAAACGTCAATTAAAGCTTTTATTTGTTCCATTGTGGTGGTATATTTTACTTGATGTTTGTGACAAAAGGCTTGCTCACACGACACCGAAACGTCCGATTCAGAATCGTGATTTATGGTTGTCCAAACTGATTTGATAGATATAAAAAGAGTTTAGAGACGCAAACCATAATCTTAAAAAGTTACCTGAACTTTCCAAGATTTCTAAAGTAAAAACAGTGTTTTCATTTTAGACTGTATCAAATAAATATGATAAGCAATAATTGACATTGCTTCTTAAAGTTAGTGGTTACCCGAAAACCATGGTGAATTAATTTCATTGGTCTTGCATGTCATGCTACTGGAGAATGAAATTCAATTTATTTTAAAGTTTTCAGGATTTATTTCCAATTTTACGAATGAAAATCTGAAAGAGACTGAAACTTTGCTTACTGAAGCTTTTGATCCTCCGTTAAAGACTTTCAATAATGGCACAGAAAGTTCGTAAAAACCTAAATCAATTCAACTCATATGTAAGCGAACTCAGCTTAGTGAGTTTTTGAGGTTCATTTTTTGATGAACTGATAAATGCTTCAGTGCAACTCAACTTTTCCAAATTTGATCAGGCAACGAAAACATGAATAAAGACTGAATCCCGAAACGTCTCCCTTTAGAGCAGTGATTCTCAAACTTTTTCAGCTTGCTGCGCGCTCAGAAAATAAAAAAAAAATATCGCGACACACTTGCTACAAAACAATGATGCTTAAGACAATTTAATGCGATGGGTGTGCCTCTTTTCGGGAACAAATAAAATTGAAATGAGGTTCCGCCGTTGCCAAGCATACCCGCATTTTGTCGTTCCAAGACAAAATTCCAAGAAGTCTCTCTCATTTTTTGCTTTTAATTTCTGTCAGAGCAGAAAATCTATATTCACAGAGCCATGAAGATGCAAATGGCAAGATTATTTTGATGGCTTTAACACCGATCATTAAATAGGATTTGTAAACAGATAGCGAAAACACGTCCAGGCTGCTTTGGGGAATAATGCTTGGGTCTTTTGGTAAATCAGTGAGCTACTCTTGGGTCTTTGCGTAAATCAATGAGCTTCTATTCTTCGGTAGAAAGATTGCATGATTCATTGATTCCAAATGGATTAACTACACAACTAAACATGCTTAGATATTTCTGAAAACCTTATCATCATATCATTTTAGTCAGACTAAATACAATTGCTTTCCTGTTAGCCTAGCTCAACGTTGAAGTCAACATGGTGAAAGGCGGGACGTCTTTTTCAAAATACATTACCACAATGATGACGTAACAATAGCAATGATGACGTAACAATCCAATGATAATGTGACAAGCACCCTTACTGCATCGGCAAGACAATAGGAAAATACCGTGTGATTTAATGGATAGTGTGCATTATGGTCTCGCATGCTGGCCTGCATGCCTAATTGTAATACAAATTGGTATTTTTCAAAAATTTCAAAAAGTTCCGCAGCACACTTGAGAATCTCTCGCGGCACACAGTTTGAGAACCACTACTTTAGAGTTTAGAGCAACCTTAGCACAAGAATATCTGTGTCATTGGTAGGATGACTTACACAAGAAGTTCTTCACTGACCTTGATCAGTACCAGAGAAATTGCAGAATACATCGAATGGTTCGACTTCTCCAGGTTTGGGTGAAATCCAATAGTATCTTGAAACGTTTCCTTGAACTTCAGCACAAGATCGGGGAAGCTTTTCATTCGCTTAAGTATAACGCAAAACATGTTTCGCGTTTGGGCCATCACCTAAATCTAAATATTGGAGACAATCGTTCTATGGTCTTATCACTTTGGGGAATTTAGGAATCTTAATGTTTTGTCGGACGAAACTTTAAAATCGATCTGTCCTTGGCCTTTCGTTGCTGATAGTAATTTTATTGTATTTATTGACTGACAAACCTAAATTGTGCTTCTTCACGGGGTGGCTCAGCTGAACACTCGTTTCCCAAAGCGTTAAAATTATCATGCATCCTATCTTTCCTCTGATGTTGAGCATGGTACCAAAGAATTTACAACCGCCTAATAATCTTTAACTTTATTGTATAAGATTTTGAAAAATTGTTTGCAAATAACTTATGGATGTTTTGGAGCTTATTGATGAATTGTTTGCAAATAACTTATTGATGTTTTGGAGGATTATTGATGTTTTTTTGAAGGCTTTTTTAGTGTTGATGAAAGTTATTGATCCATATTTACAACGTGAAAAATCATTTTTAAAGCAAACCTTAATATTTCAGACTAGATTTAAATAGCAGTCACCCATTTTCCTGACTTTCAACGTTGAAATGGTTTTGAAAATCAAAAACAAGCACCTGGAAGTATTCATTTTTTTATAGAATATAAACAATATAAAAGCATATTTTGCAATAAACGCTTATCAGCTCAGCTTCACCAACATACCCCTTTTCAAAAATAACAAAATCCTGCAATTTGCGGATAACGGTTTCAAAATTTTCGTTTGTGATTGGGAAGTTTGAATGGTGCTTAGGTTTAAGAACATCGTGACTTAAATGTGAACAACTGGTCCATTGAATGAAGTTGCCACAATCACACACAATTTCGAAATAATGTACGTTGGGTCTTCTGGAAAATACCCACAGAAGAAGGTACTTACACTTAACCGATAAATAGGTTTAAAACGAAAAACGTCCACTATAAATGCCTGTGTAACACATGATTTAAGTCATGGTGTAGGCGCTATCTACCAGACTGAATTCGTAAGCGAGGAGAGGCTGATTCATGGCAATTCACCATTGCAACTTGTAAGTTTTCATCACGTCGTGAAACCAGTGCGGACATATTTCCAGAAATCGTGAAAGTGTTGCAAGCATAGAACTACGTGAGCCTTTTGCGCTGGTCACTGAACGTTATGAAACGCAGTTTTATAATTTGCGATTACACAACTAATGTAGTTTACTGAATCGTCATTGATAACTTGTGTCAATGGGAACATGAATACTGCACCTAATATATCTGACTCCTTTATGCAGTGACAAGTTTCAAAGATACTGTAAGTGCAATGGCCGCACGTCATATCTTCGGTATGCAGGGCACTGAATTTGAATTCAGCTCGACTTGTATTCAGCACCACACAGCCCAATTAACGATGCAACTGATTTGCCATAAAATCATTTTCCATATCATGAATGTACTGAATAGCACGTATTTGATTTGGTATGAAGTGAAATGGGTGATGCAAAAACGGTATTCCGTTAAAATTAAGAAAATTAAGTGGCTTCAGTCGAATTTTAATGAATTCTTTCAAAACGATGAACCCCAGAACCACAGCACAATTGTTGGAAACGCTTCAAAGTATTTTTCTTCTACTTCACTCCTGCTTCCTACCCGTCCACTTTCCAACATGTGATAAGTGAAACTCCCTGTACAACCGTCTTGCGGAAATGTCGCCTTCTGTAGAGCAGTGAACAGCCTACTCTGATACACTCACGGAATGCAGTTGTAAAAACAGTTTGCTGAGGTAGCATAAAGTTCGCGGAAAGTACAAATACAACGAGTTGAGAGGTAAGTATCAAAGAAGCGTCACAACCAGGCCCCGACATAGGGAAGTGCCGCCCCGTGGCGAGTCGAAAAGTTCCGCCCCCCACCACGGAGTTAATTTTGAAAGTGCCGCCCCCCCAGCCTGGAGTGAATTTTGAAAATTTCACTGAAGTGAAATTCCGAGACATTTTGCTAACCGGGCCGGGCCGGGACACCGGGACAGACGTTTAAACAGGGACAGTTCCAACCAAACCGGGACGTATGGTAGGTCCAACCTTGACCAAAATCTAAAACCTAAACCTAAATCAAACTTCAGGTTCATTCGTGAAAGGCCATTTGCTATTCCTTCATTTCACCAAAAGTGCCGCCCAGGGGCATTGCCCCCTCGCCCTCCACCTTGTCGGGGCCCCGGTCACAAGTGGCAAACTGCTTGGGCAAATTAGACCTTCGAGGGTAAAGGTTAGTTGAAGTACATTAAATCTACGGCCTTCTTATGATTCTGATAGCCTTCCTCAATAGAATAAATAAACAAATCCAAACGTTTTGTAAGCGTCTAACTTACACAGAAATAACCCTGATCATTGAAACTATTTAAGCTGACACTGAAAAGCCGCTAACGCATATTTTACTCATGGATTCCTTGCTAGCTACATTGTCCTAAACAACTAACCTTCGCCAAAGCATTCCAGCTTTCCCAATGTGTGCCAACCTTTTTCCATTAAATCCTCCGTGTCCCCAAACCACATTTCTGTCACAGGCAGTTTTGCTTTGTCATCTAGGTAGCCGTCGTCGAATGTTTCTGGGCCAGCATTTTGGTCGCAGTTACAATTTTTGGTAACAATGTTGCACGTTTCTAAAGAAATGTAACAAAAAGATAATTGGTACAGTTGACTGAACCGGGGCTACGCCGTTCCTATAGTTACGACTGGCTCTAGAAAGCTCGTGACACCCTCGAAAATGAGTGCGTTTTGTCTATTTTACGCAAATCTCAAAGCATTTCCGGGTAAATTAACTAAAAGGCATTCAAACAAAAAATGGTTTCATTTACTGCGCGATTTTCGTATTTCATACACGTTTACATTTTGCATTCCATCCAAATGATTTCGAATTGATACGAGACACAAAGCCGCTCCCATTTAGCAAAATCACGTAATGACTTACAGTATCACATTATGAAATTTGTTACGGACAACATTTTGCGTCTTTGGATTTATAGACACCACAGCATAAAAAAAACAAACAATACACAATTCCAGGTTTAGAATGTTTGCACTTAATACAAAACACAAATTGATGCAGCATTGGTTCCATTTCTGTATTGCATTATCCCACATGAAGCAACGCAGTGGGCACTAATACAAAGCGATTTGTCTTGATCATATCACAGTAAAAGAAATTAATTGATAGTACAGCTTTGAAAAGTTCAGTAATACTGATTGAATATTCGTAGAAAAATGTTTCCATACGGGAGTCTGATTCTTGCCAACAATTTATTAGTATCCGCTATGCCAAAAGAAATATAGACAAGCTCATATTTCTACACCATTGGCACATGTGAGATCAGTGGTGGTTTTAGGGTTGGGGGGCCCGAGGCCAGACTAAANGGGGTGCCTCTGATGACGCCATCATACTCAGTCAAACGTGATGATCACTTCTGATCAAGCCGAAGATACGGCCACCCAAGGATACGTTACTGAGACTACGGAATTACTGACATAGCAGAAGGACAAAATGCAAAAGGGTGTTCATGATACACAGCTTTCAACACACTGAAAGCTGAGGAGACAAGGCTGGCAACACATAAAAGTTAGGCAATAGGAAGTTGGCATCGTCTCCACTTCTTTATTTTCGCACCCCACTTCTCTACATTCACCATCAATAAACTACAAAGTTTACCCCTTTGAAAGTTTCACACTATCCCCTTTGAAAAAATGCTTCGTAGTTGGCATCGTGAATTTGTTCACATTCATGTCTTTGTGGGAATCCATGAAACTATAAACAACAACTAAGAAGATTTAAGACACTAATTTTGGCTTAAATTTCATCCTTTTAACATTTTAAGCATACAAAAGCATCCAACCTGAGGCTTGTTTTGGAAAGCTTTGAGGCTGGATAAGTCAAGGCTTCCCTCATCTTGCATTGACATTAGTTGTTTGAAAAATGTGCAAAAATAGGAAATAATTCATCATATACCTTATCGCAAACATTTCTACTGCACCAGCTAGCCTACATAATTTATCAAATCTGTGCCACGAAAAACCGGTTCAAGTTGTATTGGCTAAGAGCTGACAAAAAACTTTAACATCGCCTGCCAAGTCTACCTTAAACCAACCAACTAGTCAAGCTTCAAATATGCTGTGACCTCAAGCATAGGCTAAATTCGAACCTCCTGAAATACCTGAAATATCTGTAGAAAAAAATTAGTGCTAATAATACGCAAAAATGCCATTTCAGCTACCTGATAAGAAGCATGGATGTAGTCTGGCTTATTAACAGTCTTTCCAGCACAACAAAAATAACACAAAATTTTTTTGTGAACTAAGAACAAAATGTGCTGCAATGTAAAGGTTTAGCGTGGTCCCTGCTATAACCATTGCATGTTGTCTTATTTTCTGATGGGAATGTTCACTAAGGTACAAAACCACACGAAATGAGAAATTTGCCTAACCTTTTCAACTCAGAGATATAAAAAGGACTACTTTCTGTTCAACTTTGGCATTTTCATAAAATTATCAAATATACCAAATAGTTCAATCTCTACAAGTCATCATTTGGCATCAAAAATGTCATTTGGTATAAAAAGTTATCCTTTGGTATAAGTATTTGTTCTTATTGACACGGTTTTTTCAGAACTTTTCAGAAGAAATTTTCACCCACAATTTTTGTAGGTATAGAAGTTGGTTTGAAGCTTTTCTTTATTTGCTCATTAGAGATGGTGGTGGGGTCCCTTTGAAAGGAAGGTACTTACACATTGCAATTGCTGTTGGGGGCTTCTTTGAAAGCAAGCAAGGAATTTAACATTACAGTTGCTGTTGGTGGCCTCTGTGAAAGCAAAGTACTTACTAGAGTCCTGCGCGTGTTGAAATTTTTGTCCGCTCCGCCTCGCACCCGCAAGAATTTGAGAAATCTTGCCCGCTCCCACCCGGCACCCGCACACTCCCAACCCGCACCCGCACACTCCCAACCCGCACCGCACTTTTTCGAACTTTAACCGCAGCTGTCTGAAAACTTCTAAAAATTCACAACTAGGAAAAGCTTTTGTTGCAATAAAATCGTGAAAAGTATGCATTAATTTTAACAAAAATTGCTGTAAATAGTTTTGTGCACAGGCGTTTTAAACGAAAGTGATTTACTGAAGCGATTTGTTTACATATAATGCTAAATATTTCCAAACATTACCTAGGGAGAAATGGCGATCTTTTGCCAACAATTTGCGTGGCATGCTAAAACTTATGCATGAAGTTGCTTGGCAGTTTGCTAAAAGTAAAAGTGTTTAAATGTCAGTGATTAATTGTCGCGTGATGAAATGACGCGTGATGAAAAGTCACCAAAACGCTGCTAGACTGAATTATGTCTCACCACGTACGGCGGTTGCATTAGAAAATGATCGATTGCCCACCACAAGGCAAGAGCCTGAGTTAATGTTTAGCAACAATGGGTTGTTACATCATAATGGTACAGTATAACTGCTGCGGGCCTACTGTCCTAAGCGCAATGCTGACAAACAACTTTTCAGTACACCCACGATTTTTGAGCTGATGTGCTTTGGCTCAACACTCATTTACCCGCACGAAGATTTCTCATCCCGCGCCCGCCCCGCCCCCGCAGCAAGTTCAACCCTCGCCAACCCAGCAGCAAGTTCAAACCACACACACACACCCCACCACCCGCCCCGAAAATGCGGGTACCCGCAACCCGCGCGGGTTAACCCGCCCCGCGCAAGACTCTAGTACTTACACATTACAATTGGTGTTTGGGGCCCCTATGAAAGAATAGTAGCCTTCTTGCACATTACAGTTGCTGTTGGTGAGCCTTTTTGAAAGCAAGGTACTTACACATTACAATTCCTGTTGGGAGCCTCTTTGAAAGCAAGGAATTTGACATTACAGTTCTTGTTGGGGGCCCTGTGAAAGCAAGGTACTTGAACATTAGAATTGCTGTGGGGCCCCTGTGAAAGCAAGGTGCATACACATTGCAGCTGCTGTTGGGGGCCCCTTTGAAAGCAGAGTACTTACACATTACAGTTTCTTTTAAGGGCCCCTTCAATGAAGTTTAAAAGCAGACTACCACACATTTCACTGACTGCCGGGGGCCCTTTGAAAGCAAAGTACCTGCACATTACAGTTCTTGTAGAGTACTTACTGATGATCTGCTTTGTAGTACATTATATACGTGAAGAATGAGTTTTTTACAAAAAATAAGGAATATTTATGCACGTAACATCTCAAGGGGGGTTCCCAAAAAGGGGGGGCCCGAGGCAAGTGCCTCGCTCGCCTCCCTTAAACACACCACTGTGTGAGATGTTATTGCCAGTCGGTCGATTTTGGAAAAGCATTGTCAACTAGGTTGTGTGCAAAATAGTTTCTGCTAGGCCTTAACTTACCGGTGCGGGCCGCACATTCTGTACCTTGATATGAGCGTGGGGTAGAGGACTTAGGGCACAGGGTAGACGTTTCGTTAGGGAATAGACAACCCCGATATACCCTTCAGGCATGAAAAATGTCGAGTGGCGATAAAGTTTCGACGTTATTGACAAAAATCAGATTTTTTGGAAGAAATGCATCTCATTCAAAGCTTTTCACAAAAAAGAAGCCACGGAATGGAGACAAACAAACGACTTAGACGGTTCTGCACTAACACGCGAGAATCTTGTGTAAAAAATTTCAGTTGAAGTATGTTGTTCAAAAAGTAAAAGTTGCTTACTTGGCAGAAGTCTAACTGGCAAGTAATTTCTAAAAAAGTTCTCCACTTACTTGTTTCTGCGCATGCGCAGTAAAAATCTCTTCTTGATGTAGCACCTCCCCAGTATTTCATTTGCTCACCTTCTCGAGTTATCCATGTTGCTCTTGGTATAAAACCGTTGTTGAATAATACGCTTCCAAGACAACGGTACTGCAAAAAAACAAAGCTCAGATCTTCCACGGCATCAATTGATTTCTGTTGATGCCGATAAAAATGCTCTGTTCACTTGAATGAATATATGAATTCCACATTTAAAAAAAGTTGTTTTTTTCTTTTTGCTGGACTCCTACTCATCAAAAAGTCGTTCTGGACTAATTTGTTTCCATCTCACAATAAATTTTTGTCCGATGCGCATTAACTTTTAACCATTTAAAACAATTAACACATGCATGATTATTTTCATTGCTCCAGTGTCACAGTATTGCAACATAGCAACAGGTAAGCAGGGCGCAACGAGGTTAGATGGCGCCCGGGGCAAGAAGCAAGTTTGGCGCCCACATGTTCGAAACCGAGGTCTTTCGGAAGAAAATGTTCTGTACTGAACCAAGCACTTGTTGGGACATTTGTTGGGACGTTTTGGCGCCCCTCGCAATGATTTGGCGCCCCCATAGTGACTCGGTTCCCGGGGAATTGCACCCCCTTGCCCCACCTCGTTACGCTCCTGCAGGTCAGCTAGATTTTTCATTCATTTTATGATTCAAACTACGAAATTATAAGACTATCATTCTTTTCCAACATTATTTATCACTGCAATCAATCAGATTTTAACTTGCAGAAACTCCTCGACATTCACAAAATGATGAAAGGGTCAAGCAAACAGTTTTAGCATATTTACATAATCTTGCAATAATCCTAACAAAGTTTTCAAACCTTTGTCTATAAAATCTTTTACCTGCAATTTATAAAGTTAAACAACGGTGAAGATACTTGCACATCACAACCTAAGCAGTTGTACACACAAACATACTGTAGGTGGTTGCACAGTTGCTATTTTCAAAATATATATCTACTGTATAAGCAAATCAAAACCATATTATTTAATTGTGTGTTGCATTGAAATGGCCAAGCCATCCCTTTAAATCGTTGCGATATGGCTGCGGGCAAAGAATTTTCTTTCATAACTAACCTTAATATACTGCCGACATCTTCGGGAAATTTCAATCAAAGCTTTGATTTGTCTCATTGTGACATCATAAGCCACGCGATGCTTGTAACAAAAAGGATCGTCACATCTTGATACACTCATTTCTGCTTCTGAATCGTGGCTTATGGTAGTCCAAGCTGTTTCAAAAAATGTAGTACCAATAAAATGTTTCATTTTTAGAAAAAAGTCATTTTCCTTTACTGTGTACGATTTGTAAATAAAACAGAGCTGTGGCACACAACTTCAGGTACAAATTTTTGCAAGTGCCTTGAAATCAACTGACATGTTGTTGGAAACTCCTTGCAAAGTTTTTCTGCTCTCAACAGGGTGAGATTAGCGCTTAGACTCGATAATTTAATTCATGTCTTGACTCTGTAAAGCAAAGCTGGTGTTGTAGTTGGTTAAGCTGTATTTTTACTCGTTTGCAACGTAATGCTAATATATTATATCAATGAACAACCCTCTCGCCAACATGTTATTACTGGAATATAGCAGCCCATCACATTAGACGCGTTTACTCAAAACTCCAAATACATAACCTTGTCACAAAAGGCTATATGGGCAACAGGGCCCAGAATTTCATAATATTTTGATATTAAGTTTCAACTTAATTTTTTAAACCATCTCCTTATTTCACGAAAATCCGCAAAATCCTATTTTAAGGACTTTGGCGGAAAAAGACAGGTAGAGTTTTTCTGCATGTCGCTAACCCCGGTTCAACCAATTACGGTATACTCCACTGACAACTGCTTCTCTTCATTCTTGCAATCAACCGACATATTTTTCTTTAGTTCGTTATGCAAGGCAATTTCCAATTCTCACACTAAAAATTAACAAATTGCCACAAGAAAAACTCCACCACTGAGCAGTTAGGATCCCAGGGCAACGATAACACTGCAGGTCTACACCAGAAAGCTTTTCTCAAGTCCTGTTTACAGTGTTGCAAGCAATTAACGCTAGAAACCAACAAAAAGGTTTACTCTCTACAAAATTGCGTCGTTTACAAAAGAATCATAAATAAACCTAATTTGCAAAAAAAATTGTCATACTGAAATCTTTTCTTCGTCACTTTTAACAATTGAAGGAAATTGGATTACAATCGCAAATCATGCTGCAGGCGTTTCCTTACTATGATCACCGTCAGAAAAATTGCAGTGAACCAAAAAGGGGTCAACTTCTTCTGGTTTTGGTGAAATCCAGTAGTACCCCGAAATTCGGCTGTGTACTTGGATGCACGATCGGGGTAAATCTGCAAAAAGATAATTATATATTTCATAAAGTATCTAATGTGTATAAACTTGCTGAAAAATCAGCTCCTAAAAATAGCAATAGCTTTTCTTTTGATTTACGTCTAAATTTTCTTGAGATGCAGGAGTTTTATTAAAACATTCGTGGAGTTCCGCGAATGTTAGCTCTATTTATAAGAATTAACAAAAGGAACTGGATTTGATGCCTTCTTTCTATTTCCTGAACGAATAAATGCAAGGAGGCTACAAACAATTCGAATTTGACAACACGGACCGTTACAAAGTTGTTCATTTGTTTGTCACAACGATTTACTATTCTTTTGTCGAGGTTCCTTTGATAGTCCTTGGTTTACATATAAACCGAGCTACGAAACTGCCTTGCAAAACACCTTTTAAGAAACCACTGGTTTTGGTTGTTGCTGAGAAAAACAAGCAATCTTCTTTTTTACAATTTAGGAAGCACTGAGATCTTCGCAGCACAAACTTTTCATGATTTTATATTCTGATGCGACCTTTTATTGGTACGCGTTGTAATCGTGAACATAGAAGGCATTTTTTATTCAATCGTAACTTGCAGATTTTGCCCCAATCACTCACAAGTCATAAATCCTAAAATGAATTTCGATACTTCATTCAGCCTTAAACTTGCAGTACAAATGGCATCATAATCTTATGGACGCCAACAGTCGGAATTGGAGAATGTATGTCTTTGAAAATGCAAGTCAAGCAAGGCACTTTTGTCTATCACATTTATTCTACAGACATCCTAATGCATACGGTAAACTGCATTCAAGTGAAATCCAGTTGTATAAGCTGAGCTTTACCTTATTCCATTTAAAATCTTTTGATTTCAAAATTAGAGGGCGTTCTTCTTGTTGCGACCGTACGGTACTTACAGCTCAAATCTAATGTTGGGTCCATATTTATAACCCTACGTTTGGCTTTCAAAAGTCAGTTCGCAGACTCACTTGATCCATTGATCATTACTACCCACTGGTAATTAGCTCTTTTTATAAGGTTGTCTGCTGGCTAATCTTAACTAACTCCACTGTGGAAAGGTTCTGTGATTTTTATTTCTGGCTAAACAGTGTAATGCTGCCAAACTTGCTTATGACCTGAAATGCTAATACGATATGTTGCTAAAAGTTTCCTTAACCATGGTAAGCTCTTCCGTACTACTATTAATTTGGTATTTTCACTCCTGGTACATTCTCAATTAATCGTCTGATGCTATTGGCGCATATGGTTGCAATATCGATAGAAATCACTAGTTACTTGAAAATTAACTGCGTTAGAGACCGAACTTAAGAAACACAAGTAACAGAAGTAGTCTGTTATCTAAATTAACCCCTAGACAATGAACGAGTCAACGGGTATTCCTTTCCTGTGCCATCAGCCAGTGCTTAGAAATGATACTCTCAGAATGCAGATACATGTAACACCAGCTGTAATGTCTGCAAAATTTCATTGCCAAGACTTAAAACTGGAATTTGTAGCATGCCATAAATGTCATTTCAAATTACCATCAATACCTTTATCTCAGGAAAAAAATTCAAGCGAAACAAAGATTCATCTATTTTGGCTAAAACAAAAAGCTTAAATGTATGACAAAATAAGAGTTTGTTGCAAAAATTGGTTCAATTTAAAACCTGTCTACTGTATGTTTGTAGATACCTAAAACAACAGTACAAAAGTAATCCCGTTCAATTAGTGTTTGACTACACATTACAGCAAAACAAGGAAATTTCCATTCCTGGCATCGATTTACACAGGCATTAAAAATTTCAGCAATTTTCTTGTACGAAACACAGTTTCACCCTAAGTTGCAATACTTCCTACTGCAGTCTTTCGTTGCCGCGAAAATTATGTTGTGATTCATAGTGCAGCTCTTGAATCATTAGATGTGCTTGTACAGTACTCCAAAAAATTTTAAATCAGGTTGCATGTCTGGTAGTAACGTTGACCCCTGCCTCCATGAAGTAAGCACAATAGAAGCATTTGCGTGGTCATTACCAACCTTTTCCACAGAGAAGTCTGTTTCCGCACGAACTGCATTTATGGTGCAGTCCGTTAGGGCACTGACATCCTCCACTTCGGCAACAGGCGCAGTCTTTTCGTGAATTATTGAAGTAGCATCTGCATCCACTGGGCGTTTGGGTCCATTCGTCGCTGAAAACTACGAGTAGCAGTATAATGTTTTGGCATGTATGGCAAACAATGACAAAATCGTGATTTGTGAAACGAATCTTTCCTATTTTAATGCAATGATTCTTAACCGGGGGCTGCGCCTCACCCAGGGGGGCGTCAATTAATTTCAAGGGGGGCGCGAGCCCTCATGTGCCCTACAACATGGAAAGTTTGATCAATGAATTGATCAATAAATAAATTTGTTTTTACAGCTTATTCAAAGTTAGGGGTATTGAAACAAAATACAATTATTTAAGGGAGGCGTGGTAGAAACAAGGATAAGATCCACTGTTTTAATGCCTTAAAATCAAATAAATATGATTGTTGTAACAAAAAGGCTTAGTTTTGACGCAATGCCTTCATAAAAGAAAAATTTGGAAACAAATCATACCATTTTAAAGACCGAAAATAACTTTGAAACAAAAAGATTGTTTTCAGTGGCCAAATCGCTGACAAACACTGCATTTCAGAGCTGATATTTTGATCTTGTATATGAGATCAACATCTGAAGTTACTGTATTTATAAAATGTTATTTTTTGCGATACCCTTTATAATCAACTTGCGTTACCTTAGGTCTACCCCATGACTTACCAAATTTCATGTCATGTGCTGTTTTCTTGATGTACAAATATCAGTTTGATTGTCTGTGGCTTCAAAAATACCATTTATGCAGTTTACATTATGGTTGATTGAGATGTGGTTTCTTTTATTCCTATGCTTACAAAGGTTTAGGCTGGTTACGTACTTGGATTTTAAAGCTTGGGGGAAGATTCAAAGTGAGTGGCAGTGTTTGTGTGTTCATGTGTTGGATACTGGATTGAATTTCAACGTATTGACAGTGCAATTAAGGGTTTCATGCATTGCATTTATGTAACTACATTTATAAAAGATCTGTAGATCTTGTTTGTGTAATTTGTGAAGAATCTCGGTAACGGCTACATCTTCGGGAAGTCGTTGGGTAAATGAACGAAACGTTTGCTGCTGTTTTTGCTTTGAGAAAACACGGCAGCATGACAGGACAGAATCAAAATTTCCAAAGTTTACTTACTTTCCCTACTTCAGTGTGATACTGAGTGAAGGCTCAGAAACCGCACAGGGTTAACCTTGCGTAGAACAACTGTGCTAATCATCAAACATCACTTGCGAAATCCCGTAGTTTGATGTTCCAAGAGGTTGGAGTAAACCTCAACCATAACTTTAGTCAACGCCAGGGTGACATCTACTAGCAAAGCTGTAACATATGCACACGACTTTACAGTAGCTAGTTACTAACCTTGCATTTTCAAGAAAAGTCCTGAATTTAACTCAGCTAATTGAGAGAACACACCCCGTTGAGCTATCCTGTGTCAGCGTTGGTATTACGACAGTTTATTTAACGACAATATACTGAACGACAGTCAGTCGAACCGATTGTTTATCGAACGACAGTTTATCGAACCCATTTGAACTAATTTTTACTTGTATTTTTCTGCATTATGATCACACTTTTGTATCTGTTTCTTTTAGCCACTCAAACAGTCTCAAAAAATTGCAACGAATTTAAGTTTGTTCTAGACAAACTTCATACTAAAATTATCAGTGGATCATTTGTATCGGTTTGAAAGTGTGTAGATATCTTCTTGTGCTGCGTTGTAGTTATACAGTACAAGTTTTCGTGAATTCCACCCCTACGAGACAACAGAGCTACACCCCAGAACCGAATAAAAAAGGTTGGTTTCTCTCAGAGAGAAAATGGTGCCTGTTTGGAAAAAATTCAAGTTCATCCTCTTATTGATAAATCTAAAATCTTTTTATCTGCTTTTGATATACACCTGGATGTAACTAAACACTTTGTAAAACAATTGAAAAGGGACTGTGACTATTTCACATATTTTTGCACCAATTTTTCAGGATCAACAACAGAAAAACTGAAGGCTGGTTTTTGACGAACTTAGATCATTAGTGATAAAGTCCCAGACATTCCAGCCACTTCGTTTACAAAAAAATCTGTTTTTTCTTTTTCCGTCGGCTTTCCAAAGCCCCGGCTTCCTTGTTGATATTTATATATGCTTATTAATATTTTCTAAAACTTTGCATCGCCGATGTAAACATGTCTCAAATAAGTTAACCGAAATCAAACCTAACGAATACATGGGTTTTGCCAAACGTATTTTGAAAAGAAAACAAATTTCTAAAAATCAAAGCTTAAGAAGAAGAAGTTTAGAAACTAGCAACTTTAGATAAAATTGGGACAAACCTTTTGCATGACCACAATCATCTTACATGTAAGCGACAACTTTTCACAAAACTATCACCCTTTAGTGTAGATTTAAATGGGGTGCAATCCAAGTCCAATACTACGAACTCACATGCGACAAATATAACGTTCGATGTAATAAGACTCAATCTATTGTTCATTAAATGGTGGAAACAAAACAAACTTTGGCCAGACGGCAAGTTCCTGTTGATTATAGTCCTTATTAAAATAGAATCAAAGTGTTGGCACTTGGCAGATCTATTTGGATAAAGACTGAAGATGCGTTTAAAAACGCGAAACTAGTTTCCCTGTAAAATAAACTGTGATCCATTTACTTGCACCGTCTTGATGGCTTACAACCATGGAAGATCAATAATGATGTTGGCAAGTTTAAGAACGACTTTATGAAACGCGTGATATGTCAAGTTACCAATTTTGTAGACTTGATTAGCTAAACTTCCACCTTCCCCGTGAGCTCCGCAACTGTCGCTGGGTCCGAATCTTCTGTACGTTTCTTCAGCGTCGTCGCTGCTTGCGCACCACCCTCCGTTCTGTATAGGACAGATTTCCAAAAATAGTTCTTACCAGGTTTGCGGAAGTTTCTTTTTAGGTCAGGTGCTGAACGATGAAATTTTTAAGGTCGATGTTGGCGTTTCAGTGGGATTTTCAGGTCAAATCTTGAGATTGTTAAAATTTTCATTTTAACAAAATTTTTTACAGAAACGTTTCAATTTCAACTTTTGCATGCTGCATTTTTATGACTTACCTGAACTCCAAAGACAATGTAACCTTGGTTGAGGGCAGCATAGGCACATTTTTCAATCGGGTTCACACGTTCATCGTAATTGTTTCCATCAAGAATTGGATCTTTCTCTTCAAGTGTGGGAATAGCTCGATCCCACGTATCTTCCCAACAGCCCAAGTTGCTGATCGTCCATTCTGAATAAACAATAGGGGTTAGGTGAGTAACATACTTTTCAGTAAACAAAAGCACCCCCTATCATCACTTTTGGTCAAGAAGAGTCCGTAAAAAGGTTCAGAACGGTCAAAATTCAAATGCGGATAACTTACGTTGTTATTGGTTAAATGCTTTTCCATACAGTTTCAAATGTGTTTTTCAGACGTAGTGATATGGCAAAGATGACTTTTGAATGCGTTTAAAATTTTTTTAAAACCATATTGCTAAGTGTTCTGAATAGCACGTAAATCGACTGAAGCATGAGAATGTTTCCAAAATGTAGCCTTTCAAAACTCACAAAGTCGATGTGCTGCTCGGACCCGCACTCTCTTTCTTTGGCGGGTTCCTCAAAGAACCAGCGTATTGACGATACGAACTCCTAACGAATATTAAAAACAACATCCTACCAATTTACTAGACAAGTTTATGTTTTTTGTCACAAATAAAAAAAGTAAAAGAATCAGTGCCACGACTTCCTCAGATAATAAAAGCAACACCAACGTTTCAGTTAACTTTATCATACTGATATCGCTGGATGCTGAGATTCTACATTATAAGGTAAATCAATTACCAAGTTTGAAAAACTGCTTAGGAAATATTTTGCATCTGGCCTCCAAAAAATATGCTGCAACAAGCACTGGGTTACATGTGCATTTAATTAGTTTCTAGCACCGCAATGCGTTGTGGTATGAAGCTTAATTGATCAAGCACAAAAATTCGCATAATGATACTCGGCGATTCATGTTTAACATGTAAATTAATCCTCGTCTGATGCATCACTATCGATCGGAACTCGGAAGGAATCATTTCGCAGCTAAGGATCAGACACTAAGATCTTAACATCTTGTCTGATACATAATTAATATCTTTTGCTTTTCAACACAAGAATTTTTACAATTTCCATAAGATAACTGAAGGCTCTAGGTTTACGGTGAGCTTTCAAGGAACCTGCCTGTCGTGCTCTTTTTTCATAACTTTACGATGATTCGCACTTGCACATATCCACAATTCAGCTATAAATTTCTAGAAGCAAGACGCAGTGAAATCAAATAGCAAAGCATTTACTGTAGCTAAGAAATCGATTTCACTTAATTTACGCGTCTTCACTCATGTAGATTTCAAGCAAAAGCTTACGACTGAAATGAAGAAAAAATGAAAGCAAGATTTAGCGAAAGCAAGCGAACAGTATTTTTAAACATAAACTATGACCACGATGCTGGTCTCACCGAAGCCGAAAACCTGAACTGTCGCCCAATGCGGAATGGCTAGCTTGAAACAAAGCAGCGACGAGTCATGTAAGCATTGTTTCGGCGAATGTGGCCTTCTCAGCTGAGAACTCCTGACGGTCACTACTGGGCTGTAAATCGCCAGCCCATAATGGGCCTCAGTTCAGTTATTCGGCTTATGCATTGCTTTGGGGGCCAACAATAACAAACACTTTTCTTACCAGTGTTGCCAATGAATAAACAACAAAATGCATCAAACCTATTCCTGAATAGTTCACAAATTAGTGGTACAAATTGTCTCAACAAAATGTCAAACAGGGATCACAAATGCTGATGTTACAATGACACTAGTTGTAGTAGCTTCTGTTTGCTAAAATTTCTCGCATCAGGAACAGAATTATGCCATACAGGAGTCGGCAACCTTTTGCAAAATGTGCTCCGAATCAAAGTTTCAAATCATTCAGTGTCGCGAGAACATGTGTATTTTTATACAATTCAAAGTCAATATGCTTCTGAGTGTTACATAAAAAACTTGATATGTAAGGCTTGGAGCTTCTGTGTGTCATTGGAAATTGCTTGTGCCAAGCGTGCCACGCATGCTTTAGGCTGCCGACTCTTGGTACATTCCCCATTGCCAATTGGACTTCGTGAAATTTCTGTGATATTGAATAATATTTTTACGGCTACCCTTCAAAATCAAACGGCGATCCACTTTGAGATTGCGAATCAGAGGTTGAGACGCACTGCTTTAAACAATACCATCATTTATTAACATCAAGAATTAACGGAATAGAAACGATCATTGCGTCAATAAACTAACCTTGCTTCAACCTGTTGCAAGGTCTTGATGAAAAGATTAATTGTCACTAACAACTAGTCTTTCTTAGTTAAACGTCATTGACCATATTAAAACTCTATCAAAATTACATACTGCTACAAGGTGGAATGGAGCAGAAAATGCAAGCTGAAATAGACAAACTGCAAGAAAACATAGCATTATTAATTATGAAGCTTTTCTTATTTAAACAACTGAACAGCTGAAGGAACAGCAGCAGTGCTAAGGCATGTTGCATAAAAATTCGATGTTTGCAACTGAGAGAAATACAGTTTTGTTGATTTTTTTATTTGCAGTTTTTTAGTTTACTTCTTCATTTTAAGAAAACTTTCATCTTGAAGCTTTACAAAGAAAGACCTGGTGTTGACAATTTAATTCATCATTAAAGAAATTACGAAAAAATAAGTTTTGCAATATCTAAACTTTCACTAGAAACTAGTTTGCGATATACTTTTTTCATAGACGACAGGTTGTCAGGCAAAATCAAATATATCTTTTTTCAGCATCACCTGTTTCACATATAAAGAAGGCTTGATCTGACGAGCAGAATCTCACAGACCATTCGTTTTCATTTCCGTGGTCAATAGCAACGCATTTGTCACCGCTTCTGTCAAGTCCCAAACTTTCACTAAGGCTGGTAAAACGATCGTAATATTTGGCCGATCCATCCCACCAAACCCAATGATTGGCATCGTCAGAGTGGAGACCAATCCACCAGAAATTTGCGTCTGTATAAAAGAACGACATTTTCTTTGTCGGTGATTTCAAAAGTCAAACATATAGTCAATATCGTGGCAAGAGGTATTTTAGCTTCAGCAGTCATAATCATTTAATAAATGTTTTCTGGCAGAAACAATTGTGAAAGCTTCATCCCTGACCAATAAAATCTGTAGATTGTTGCAACATTATTTAAATTTATTTTTATATCAGACTTTCAGCAATTTTTTATAATCACAAAATACATATACTTGAGAAAACAAAACATCAAAATTTTGATATCACATGCAAACTTTAAAGATTACTTTCAGCTATCAGCCATTTGTAAGAGGGAGTCTTGTTGCATTAGAGAAAAACACATGTGTACAGTGTTTATATCCGGACCCAAGTTGTCCATTTCGAGGGTATTTGGCTTTTGGCGTCATAAGTGCTACACCGACGCTGCAGCATTACCCGAACCAACGATGATTTTTTCAATAAAAGTCTGGACTCCGGGGTCATCAACTTTGGCCAAGCGGGCATGGCGCTGCTGACAAGCTTGCTGAGCCTCGAGGTGAGTTTTCAGTTCTTCAACGAATACGAAAAAGCTGTCACGGAAGGGAAGAAAGTGACCTATAAAAAATAAAAGTGCGCTCTGAACGCGGTGCGTCTGAAATGCCAAGTACGAGTTTCAAATGTTGTCGTCCCAGCAGCTTGTTTTCGGTTATGATGTGATTTCGAGTTTTTTTTATGCATTTAGCGCAACAGTCGGATAGATGTGTGCCCTAAGAAAATCGATTTCGTGTTAATATCTCCCATATTTTGCAGATTGAATAACCAAGTCGTGTGAAGTAAACAGAAAATGTTAACAATATGGATGTGTTTTCTTTCTGGGCACACTTTAACTTTATCATGCGCTTCTTTGCTATGGTGTGTTTTTGAAAAGCAGATTGTTTTTTTAGAACTATATATATAGATCTGATTTACTTTCTTAAGACTACGGTGATCAACTCAAAGGCACACCGTACTTTCGGATGACATGCAGATATAGCCCGATTCTTCACTGCAGTTGGTTTTCTCCCAGTTGGAGGTGACGTTCAAATCACGATTCACAGAGAAACATTGTCTGGAACGGTGTCCGGTTAGCGCTATTGCAGGTGCAGACTCTGCGCTAAACCCATTCTCGTCCGTGGTACTTCCGTCCGGCCACTTGAAGTTTCCATCTGTATCTTCCAATCCAATGTAAAAACTGTTTCCGGTTCCTTAAAAATAAAGAGCGCAATCTTTTAACAAACAGCACAATCCGACCACATACCAGCAACGTTATCCACTACCCTGGAGCCTGGAGCATCTAAGAAAAACACAAAGCTGCAAGACGGAATAAATGAAACTTTAGGTGCGTTTTTTCGACGCAAAACTCTTTTTCATTACAACCCTTGAACATGCTTCCATCGCTTCGCAATATCCATCTCTGATCTTCTCTCAAAAACAAGAAAACTATTACATGAACTCAAAAAGAAGGTATAAACGTATTTTAGAATATTCTAAATCGGATTGTTGTTGGACGACTAACTCATTGCTCATATTGAGCACAGAGCAATCTAAACCTTTAAAATCACTATTAAAATTCTATCAAAAGTGTTGAAAATTTGTGATGCAACGCATTCTCCTTATCAACCTGCCATAGTTTTATCCGATCTGTCTGCAAAAAAATTGCAAGTGATGATGGGCATGTGGCTGCAAATAATTGCAAAGGTCAAGTTTTCTATGTCTGCCATGGACATGATTTTGATGATATTTTGAAAATTTTGTGAAGGCCATTGCAACTTCTATAACGTTTAGAATAGCTATACGTAGTTTTTAAGAAAACTAAACTCCAAAATAAGTGTATCGAATTTGAATCCATACAAAAATGTAATGCTATTGCTGATCACTGTGAAGTTCAGCCATTTATTATGATCCAACAACTGCAGAAAAACTCCTTGTAGCATATAAACGTAGAACATTTGATGCCTGCCTCAAGTAACAGTGTGCAACGCATTTATGTCGCTCTTGCTGTATCTTCTTTTGGAACCCTCTGAAATGCACTGTCGGGAAGACACCAGAAATGACAGATCTCTCAATCGCTATACTAAGTCGCGAAGGCAACTATAGAGCCTTAAATGAGAGTTCACTATGGTCTGAGTTCTTAACTGGGGGGCGTGAAATATTCCCAAGTGACCGCAAGTATGGCAGCGGCGTATATTTGAAATGATGAAAGACGAATTTATTAAAGAATGAAATCCATTATATTTAACATAGAAAAATACGTTATCATTTTGCTATAAATGCCATTTTGAAACCAAAGAGGACAAGAAAAATTCTCTAAAAAAACTGGAATGTGAAGCCAATTTGTAATGTGCCTTGTCTTCAACAAATCCTAGAACTGAATTTAAAAGATCCAAAAACTAGTTGCACCCTTCCCATTAAGCCGAATAATGGCAAATGAAACGTTGATCTGTTTTTTGTGCTTGATTTTGACGTTAGGTGAGGCACGAGTATCAAGGTCTAACGCCAAACGGGGACGCGACTGAAAAAACTAAGAGCATCTGGACTTTTCTGTTAACTTATGATGACCGAACCATACTGTGATGCAAATAAGAAAAATGTACTTTCATTATCTTTTGTAGCACGCCTGCTTAGGTGAGACTTGCGACATGGTTCGAAAAACGCAGTGTCACCTTACCTGCGTACACTTGCAAGTTATCATGCAGAGCTTGGTTCACCGATGAGTTTGGGATAGTGGCAAGCTTAGCAAAAGAGTTGAAACAGTCGTTCGCAGCGTTTGTCTGAGATTTCGTTCCTCTCACAAAGGCAAAAGATTTCAAATCACCGATGCGGAACGGTTCACCTGGATTGAACCAAAGATCTGATCAAGACAACGACAAAAAAGGTCATTTTTATTCTTTTTGCAAATATTCATGCTCGCTCTTGCTTGAAAAAGACAAAAACACTTGTCAATATCTTCGAAAGGCAAAAGTTCCTATTTTTTCTTGCTGTTATCCAAAAGAATAGAAAATCTTATTCTCTATTTGTACACGTACCTTCAAGATACTTTTTTGACTGACAGAGAGCACGAGCGAGAGGCTCGTCGCAAGATCTCACCACCCACTGCAAACCATCTGCGCTGTAATCTAATTTGACGCACTGAGGAGCTGAGAAGTAAATTTCAAACGGAGCATCGCCTCTCCAGAGTGTGATATTGTAGAATTCCCCGTCATCTGCAACACAGCAAGAACAGGGGTCGGCAATTTTTTAACTGCAGTACCAAGCCATTTCAGAAGTTCAATCAGGAATCCAAGGAGTAGTTGCTGACTGAGCACCTCATGCCAAAATTTTAACTGAACTAAAGTTTGAGAGTTTTTTCTAGTCAAATACGTTCGTATCCTGCACTGTTCGAAATTACAAATATTATTTTGAATTGCTGCAGCTACGAATCTTCGACATTTACACATGACTTCCGCTTCTCAAAGATGATACAAAATATACCCAATTAAGTATACGAAACGGTGTGCTGGCAATCCATTGTAAATGACCATGCATTTGTTGTTTGTCGACGATTGCAAACTAAATGCACTAAATAATGCATCTTAAAAGCAAAGCTAGGGCATTTATAAAAAATAAATAATATGAAGGACTTTCAGCTTCATGAAAGAACAGTATCCGAAACGCCATGACTACAATAAGGCGGGATGCAGTGATGAGCAACACAAAGAGCGTTGGACCGGAATGGAATGTGAGCTAGCTCGCATCAGACCTTAACGCTGACTCCTCCAGTAAGGCATTGGTGGTTCAGGCATGCAGTTTTGGACTTTCTTCTAACCTGAATCCAGCTAAGCTGCACTGACTGCCATTTTCATTGTTTGTGGTTCATCTGAGTTAAACAGAAACATTGCACTAGAGGCAAAGATTATCAGGAAATTTTGTTGCTCAAACCACAAAATGACATAAATTCAATGCGATTTTAACAAAGAGAAAAACACCACTGGAGAGAAAAATTGATTTCCTCCTTATAACAAATAAAAATGGGAAAACAAAACCAGGACTTAAGGATTCTACAAATTGTGGTTAAGTGCATCATGTAGACCAGGGGTGGGGAACCTATTTACTATCACGGGCCGCATGATTTGTGCATTATCGCTGGCGGTCCGCAAAATCAATTAATTTTATCCTAAACTTCTACCTTTATCTAATTATGAGGAAGAGTGACTCCTCTTGACTTGCTATATAAGTACCTGGTTATCATGGAGTTTCGTTTTGTATTCTAACTCGGGTGAAGAAAATTCTGATGCGAGACATATCAATTGTTCACGCGGGCTGCAGGTTCCCCAACCCTGATGCAGACACTATCGTTTGGTGAAAGGCCTTCTTGGTAAGCTACTCAACCAGGAATGTCGTCGTTATAAACCAACACTAAACTGGCAACGTTTCAAGTGAATAAGAAAATAAAACAACAAAACTTAACAATTTGAACATTAGACAACAGTTAGCAACAAAGCACAACAACAAAGAAAAAACGCAGTAGGAGAAAAGCATGCTTACGGACAAGTAGGGCGATGATCAGTTGTAAGGGTGGGTGGTACTAATGAAAGACACACTATTTCCAAAATTACACAAGAAGGAACAAGCGTCTGGATGAAGGTATAATGACTACAGAGCAGGACATTTCAAAATAGTTTCTCAAATGAAAAAGATGAAACAGACTTCAAACTTTAAGCAATTTCAAACTAAAATCTGGGACCAGGTACATGAGAAACCTATGCTATAGGTATTTTCATTGTGGGTAAAAACCATGTGTTGTTTATGAACTTGTGAAATCTTGCAAACGTTATTGTCAAAATGTTCAGACAATCCAAAGGTATCAAAACTGCATGATTAGGAAACTGATCATTTAAATAAATCAAGAGTTTTCAACATTTTGCACTTAATAAAGAACAAAAAAATCCGTTCTAGTTTCTTCATAAATAAAGTCTGTTAAAGCCATATTCCACAATCTAGTTATAGAAAGCCAAGTAGTTTTACTGGCTCAGCATTTTCCCAATTAAGTAGTGAATGTTAAGAATTAGAAGGAATAAAGTAATGAACAATTGCAAAACAAACAGGTCTGAGCAATAAAATTTGGGGGCAAAGTTTTAATTTTACTAAAATTCCACATGATTTAGAAACTTGTCTTACCACTTTTTTGGGGCCTCCAATAGAATTGAGTATCAAATATAATTTCAAAACATTTTATTTTTTTGATTTTTATTAATTGATTGCTATTGATATAAAAATGTTTCAAAAATTTTGCTTTGTCAGAATAATTTACACGCATTAAATTACTTTTGGAATAATAGATTCCTACGTGATGGTGAAAACACAGCAGACAATCATTTAATTTCATCGTTTACGCGTTTTGCAAATCCGTATAGTTTTCTTTGAAATACGAAGATGATTACCATCAGCACACAAAATGGCATTACAGTTATTGGTTATTGCAATATCAGTAATGTACAGTACTGTATACTGACGAAATGGTAAAGTGGAAAGACAGATCTCTTCGGAACACCACATGTTATGTATGAGAATGAAGATACCATTTTTGCTATTTCACTGTACCAAACCCTGTGTCAAATAGGAATGTAGTATTATTAAAAGTGCTCCTCTCAGGCCATAGTAGAAATATTTTGAAAGCATGATATGATGGTTAGCACAATCAGACGCTTTGCTCAGGTCTATAAACAATTTAGATGATGTTACCTTTGTTACCAATCATGAAATAATAAATGGCAGCACCTGCAAATTCAGTAAAACGTTTATTTAAAAAGACAAACTGCTGCGGGTTTACTGTAAAATGCAATTCCTTGAAAAAAGGATATTTCGTTGTAAACCAATTTTTCAAACACTTTGGAAAGAGTTGGTGAAAATGACATTGGTCGATCTTCATAAATTTAGGAATGGGTTTTGTGAGTATAGGTGTAATTTGAGAAATTCATGAAAGGCTGGCGAGGTCAACCTGTGCTATACACTATTGAAAAATTCAGATAAACATGACCATACAATTTTAAGAGACCGTTCAAAAATTATGCCGGATTTTCATAAGAATTTGGTGTTGTTTTGAAGTTCACATATAAAACTGCGTGGCTTGCTTCACCGACAGTTGTTTGCGGAATAGGACAAAAATTGGAAAATGACTCATAAATCATTGAAAGACACGGGGAAGGACAATTCAGAACGATACGTTTTTGCCAATGTTGGAAATGTGAAAATTTAGTTAATGACAATTGTTCTCGTTGCTGTAATCACATTTGGAAGATTTTTCACTTCTTTGTGTTCTTGTTTTTCTGTGAAATTAATTTAATTAATTAGTTTGCTTTCCATGCTCATTCACCACCATTTCCACAATTTTCAGATTTCGAATTACAGTGAGTTTGTTTTACATATTGTTTGACGTGAAAAAGAATCCACGAAATAAAGTCATTTAGTCCTTTAAACGGCTGGTGTCGTTGATAGTAGTAACAAAACAGGATTTGATTTTGTCTTGAGTCGATTCAGCAACTTAAATTGTCAAATTCTCTTCCTTTTGAGTTTTTCAGGAAAAATACTGTTACACGGCTGTCTCATACCCCTGCAAAAATTAGCTTAAGTCTATCATGACAAATGAATAGAAAATGGGTGGTTGATTACAGCTTGAAAAAGTATGAAAAAATATAGTGCCCTTGGCATTTGAAACTTCCATAAGTTTCAAAACTCAGTTCAAATGCTTCGGCACCGACTAGATCTTACCTGTAAACTCTCGACCATACGCCCACCACGCTTTGTCTCGGTTAAAAATCAAACCCATCCAATACTCGGAAACCGTGTAGAGCTGCCTATTTATCTCGGCCCAGTCAGACACTGAGACATATTCCACCATAAAGTAACCTTCACAAAAAAAAGAAGTTTTTCGAAAAGCGAAACCTAAACACTGCGACAAAAACAAGATTTTGCCTACTCACGTAAAGTACTTTGGAAACTACATTTTCATCATTGTTTTTACTGTTCGTTCCATAAAGCTTATGTTATTCAGACAAAACCACAAGCACATATCAATATCAGCGAATGTTTATCTGGCAAGTAGAAACGCAGACAGTGCAGTGCTTGATACAACCCACAACTAGCTAATACACCTATACTTCATAAATGAACTGTGGCCAGGTAGAATGTAATGATTGCAATCAAAATTCAACAAATCGTTAAGTTTGAAATATGCTGCTGCATGGAAATTCCCTCGCGGTAGATTTTAGGGGTGTTTTCAAATCTTTTGTAACAATGCAGCCTAGTTATCCTAAAAACACATTTGTTTAAATGGCAACCGCAAAAACTAGTGTCTTAGACTGTACATAGACTTTTTGCCAACGAGTGAGTTTGCACAAAGAGATACCTAAAGAGATTTGCTGCGTAGTAAACAGCATCGGAATATTCCATTTACTTCGATCTAAAATTGTGATAGACTTCTGCGATGAACTCTCCTACTAGGGTAAGTAGCTCGCACCGTAGGAATGTAAAAAAAACAAGGTTTCCTACTTCCCTCATTGGTTTCAACATTTTGATACAAAGTAAATTTTTTTTCGAAAAATGCTTAGTTAATTCAACGAAAGATGTTTTTGCAGAAATATGTTATTTTCACGGGAACGCACAAGCACATTCCAAAATATTTGCTGAAAATAAGTGAACCAGAAAATTAGAATCGTTGCAAACATTTACCGTGTTCTTCGCACAGCAAAAACGCTTCATACCACGTTATTCCCGGACTAGATTCATTCTGGAAATGGTAATCTATGCCGTTCAGTGTAAAACTCCCTCCGAACACTGGTGGTGCCACAGCAGTAGTCAATGAAATCAATCTAAAGAAAACGAGAAGTTTCATAGCTTCCAGCATCAATGCCGAATAGACGTCGTTTTGCTGGATACAAGCTAAGCTATATTCTGCAAAAAATCAATTAGGCTTATCAGTGGATCAACCAACTGAAATCCAATACACAGCTGTAAGTAACCGAAGTATAATATTCTAAGCAAAGCTAGTAAGATAGTTTTTGCATATTTTCTAATTTGAAAAATTGTAAGTATATAGTTACGTTTGAAAAGTCATTTTACGGAATTGCGGATTGTCCTTAATTAAAAGAGCAATATAGTGATTGTTTTTCTCCTTTTCACATTGAATATTTTTTACGACTTGGGCTTACGCATTGAGAACTTATTTGTACTATTCACAAAGAAACAAGAATTGACTTATTTGTTACCTTATTCTTACCAAAATCGATATTTCAAAATTTTGTTTTCGCAGGTAACTTCCCCGTAATCATGATCTCATAAATCAAGAACACCTTTGATTGTTACCAACTTTTCTCCACAAAAAAGTAAATCCCTCCTGGCATCATTTAGTTTCCTTTATTACCGTAATTCATATTCGGTTTAAATATTGTGATTCAAACACGTTTCTAGACGTCTGACTAGAAAATCGTCTCGCTGCTGTGTTTCTAACATCAACAACGCTTTTAGAGAAACTGCATTGTTAAACCAATGATACCTTTTGAAAGTAAAATAAAGGGTTTTAATTAAAATCTGGTTTTGCTGCCAAATTACACAGGTGTATGCAAGTTTATTTCTAAAACCCGAAACTTTCTTTCCAATAAAATCTGCAGAACTCCTAAGTATCCACCAAAGAAATCGCTATTCATAGGTGTTTTATTGGACATCACAAAACATCACCGATCACGCGAGGTGTACGGAAAAATACCTAAACATTTTTTGTGCCCCATGATCATCAAATTTTGCTAGGGTGTTAATAATTCATCAAGCCCACTGATCCCCATATCATTCTGCAACAACACTGACGATCTGTCACAATAAAATTAGACAGATCGGTTTACCTCATTGGTAACGAGCAGAGAGATAACACGTATTTCGCAGAAACCCTATTGTTACCGTTCATATTTTCAGCTGCCGGTTTTCATCCATCATTCAAAAGGTCAGTTTGAAGGGACGAACTCACCAAGCGAGTTCAATCTTGCAGTTCCTTAGTTCTTTTTTTAACTTTAACTAATGCTTTTATGTGTTCGTTTTCGCAAAAAATGCTATAAAGCACATTTATAATCTCTGAGATAGGTTTGATTTATGCTAAATGCAAAAATTAGTTTTGACAAGAAAATTGACATCCTGCTATTGAAATCCCTGAAACCACTTGCACACGTAAATGAACAATCTCAGAAAACGTTTCAAACCATGCACAATACTTTACTGCAGCATTTGATTCAAAACTTTCGTTTCTGAGGTTTTTCATGAGCTTTTCGTGGATTTCATTACGCCAATGAAACTTGCAATTCTACACAATCATTTTAGCGTTTCATGTAATAAAGTGACTCACCAACATGTGATTGCAGAATCGACGTTTTAAGATATCTGGCATTAGAAGATGACTAACCAATAGCAAAAAAATCTAAAAGTACAGTTTTGTGTAATTATTAAAGTAAGATTGAACGTTTCCACTAGCTAATTCCCAAATAATAAGAACTTTTGCAAGCAACATTTTAGTGCTTCTATCATGTTTAACTGAATGAACAGCGACCACAAACCACGAATTGTGTAGTCAGTGCTCGTACCAATTAAGAAAACCTTTTCTTCCCGGTTTCATCAAAAATAAGAGCAGGAATGCAGAAACAGTGTCGTGGCAACCAAAGGCAAAGGCTTAATATGAATTTTTTCCGAAAAAGACACCACCCCCAGTTAAAATCACGGCTGCTCACACTAATCAAGAGCAATTTGGTCGATCTCATATTCTACTTAATACAAATTCTCCTCCAACTTCAAGCAAAAAACTTCAACCAAAACTTGTCAGCCTGCATGAACGATAGGGTAATACTCTTCCAAACACCAACTCGTGGAAGATGCATGAGCGTCGTTTACACACAAAGCAACGTTTATATAAAACGCCAGTTCAGCGCAAAAAGGGCAAAGACGCCGCGAAAACAATTGCAAGAATTCATGATGATCAACCTGAAAAATTCTGGCATGCAGGAGCAGCAGCTGATGTGCAACCCCAAGGTGGGACAAAATGTAAAACGCTGTAGATCAGTGGTTCCCAAAGGGGAGCGACTTGGCTTCCTAAGTGAGGATTTTTTTATCCCTGGGAGGAAATTTGTTCCAGGGAGGAATTGGGGAGGAAGAGCTTTGGGTGTAAAACCTTAAATTATTATTATTATTTTGATCAACACATAGAAAACTGCACAGTGAGTTCGGCTTAGATTGGAATGTTTGCAATACGCAAGAACAAACTGGCAGAAACTGCTTCATCGTTTGAGTCAGTTCTTTAAGGCACTGGTAGATCGCACTCGATCTCGGGGCAGGCGTTGAGTAGCAAATCGATTGTCTTATCATTAGTGGTGCAACTAGAGGTTTGAGCCAAGGAGGGCAAAACTTAGCTGAAGGTGACCCACTGGTCACAGTAGGGGGCCCACTAGCCAAAACTCAGGAACAAGTTAAGAAATGATAGTGAATTTCTGGATGTCATGGACGTTCACGCCAGATAGAAAAGAAAACATACCGAAAAACGCAAAAAAGCAACAAATAGAAGAATACTAAATATCAAAATTTCAACTAAAGGGTGGCCCAGTTTTTACGTTTAGCTTGTCAAGGGAGGCGGCTCGCCCCGTTGCCCCCCATTAGTTAGGCTACTGCTTATCATCCAGAACCGCCAGGCCGTGCAGTCCAAGGGAAAGTCGATGGGTTGGACATTGGGGGACATGGTCGGTGGTTTGATTTTTTGCAACACACTCACAGGCCGCAGAAGCGGCCATATCCCATTTGTGCAGACAGGAGCGGAAACATCCGATCCCGGTGCGGAGGTAGTTGAACCGGACACAGGCTGTTCTTGGCAGGGCCATTCCGAGATGCCGTTCATTCCCACTCCATGGGCAGGTGAGGACTGAGTGGAGCAGATGTCCAGGATCCATGGGACGGCGTGCTAGAGATAGTTGGGCTACTTTGCGACGAAGCTCAGCAGGTTGCTTGTGAGGATAGGATTATTGTCCGCTGGTGTGGGACGCAGGCCTCCAGTCACAATTCGCAAGGCGTCGTTGATGGCAGGTTCAATGAGGCAAATGTGAGCTTCGGCACCAGATAGGAGTGCAGTGCTCTTACGGTTGAATGTACAAGGACTAAGGTGGCTGTTCACAACGTTGTTTCTTCAGCACCCCAGCCAGAGCCAGCTAGCCGCCTCAAGAATTGCAATGTGTGGTGTCAACTTTTTGCGAAGTGACTCGAGGTGTCGGCGATACGTAAGTGTCCTGTCCAACATTTCTCCGAGGTATGTGGGCTCGGAGCAGAAGGGTAGGGTTTCGTTGTTGTGGTTGATTTTTAGCCCACATTCAGCTTCCTCTTTGTTGAGGACGAGGTTGATGACTGCCAACTAGTCTGGCGGCTTAGTGGGCTTAGACCACCCAAACAATACTCCAAGCCACCCAAATTGAAATAAGAAACACTATACATCAGAGGAGTTTTTGTTAATTTTAGAATGTCAAGCACAAACGTAAAGACCCCTATTGAAGACTTTCTGGCAACAGTTCTGCTGCCAACACTGCTTTTGTAATACTGAGCTTTAACTTCCAGGTATGGTATGGAGGTATTCACGTACGTTTGCCATGTCTTTGCTGAGCACTTCTTCCACTGCTTGTCAGTCTCCATCAGCATACATGATTGCCAAATCGTTGGCGTATGCATACTTTCTGGAGACAGTGGTTGGTAGATCAGAGATTTAGATGTTCAGTTAAAGACAAGGGGTGCCAGGAATCCCTGTGGTACACTGTTCTTGAGGCTTCGTAAACTGCTCCGTTTGTCGTTGCCAGTGGTAAGCGTGGAGCTGCGATTACCAACCAGCTCCATGATCAAGCGGACTGTGTGCTTGACAGGTAGCAATCGCAGTATCTTTCAGGTATAAGCTGCTTTAACTGCAGTGACTGATATTATAAACGAGTCTGTTTGGTTCGTAATCATCTGTTGTTTCTTCACAGTAGGTAGTGCAAAATTTTTGCAATTACCATTTGTGATCTTTGTTGGGGAGGAATTAACAGAGTTCGGGTTTGTAAGCGAGGGATGTAAAAAAACTTTGAGAACCACTACTGTAGATACAATAGGATCAGACTCACGTTCATCAAATTAAGCAGGAAAAGCAGCAGAGTGAGACCGCTGACCTAGGTAATAATAAAGCTGATTTATGCGACCCTGAATTGAATTGCCAGCTTGAGTAGAACCTGTCCGAGTTGAATTCAAGCGCTCGCATCGCGGATTTAAATCTTCATTGCGGGCAATAGCGCCCTTGGTGTATTGAAATAGGGATTAAGATGAATGGAGCTTGGGAAACCAGGAACTTAAGCATATGAAGCAAAGATTACGCAACAATGGTCATTGTAAGCCCCTACAAACAACGAGTTACAGACTATACCACCATAAAAGCCTCCCCAACATGTAAATAATTTATGAGACATAAAAATTAGGCACAACTTGAATTGCTACGAATTTGCTTTTCAGGAGAGCATGCGAAAACCTACATTTTCATTAAAACGTATGGAGAATTTCATGCAAGAATTAAGACTACCTGTTGGAAATTTCTGTTCTCGTCTTGTTGTTGTTTGTTTCTTTTTATGTTCCGTCTGTTTCATGCCTTTATCAAGTCTGCAATTGGCAACTGCTGAAGCTATACTTTGGAGAGACAAAAATGAAAAATGAATGGTTTGACAAAACAAGATCATGCACATTTAAGTAAAAAAAATATATGGATTTGTTGAGTAGCATAACGCTTTGCAGTGTACCACTAGTTTTTGTTACGAATTCCGAATACTGCGCATTTCAGTTCATCAAACCTCCTCAGATGGACTCATTGATTAATACAGATTGCTAGCTGGGGACACACGTGTATGCCCGCAATAGTCTGGAAAGACTTTGTTGGTTCAATACCAGAGTAGAAGATTTTTATCCTTATTTCAAATTTCTTTGAAACTAATCGAAAATATGTTTACAATGTAAAAATTTCACGAAAAAATTGTTTTCTCTACTGCACCCACCTTCGTCAGCATAGCGTTTCCCAATGAACTCTACAAATAAGCCATGTTGTAAATTCACATTTTGCATGCAGGCTTTTTGATAGCGGTTTTTATCTCATACAGCAGTTTTTTTTATCTAAAACTTGTTAAAGCAGTTGGATATAACCTAATGCAGCACAGAAAAAATGAATGAAAAATTTTTTTTAGGAAAAAATTTAGTGAGAAAAAATTCTTAGGTTTCAAAGCATATGTCAATTAAAATAGTTTTTATGAGAAACATTTTGTGGGGAAAGAATTATTTAAACGTTATTGTTCAAAAATAAAAAAAAACATATTTTGTCCGATTTTTGTCAAGAAGGCTGGAGAAATACTTAAAATTTTTATTGCTTCACTTCACGAAAGGCAAACCGTCGTGGCAAAAACAAATCAGCAATCAGGTCAGACTTTCGCCGACGTTTTACAAAAACCCAAGACAAGTATCGGGGAAAGTATGTTACCGGAGATTTGGAAATCAAAATGTGTCAGTGAAATGTTACATTCGATCCATGTCTATGTAGAAGCTATTGCATTACATCAACACATTTATTTTGTGCGTTCGTAATTTCTTCACGCGTATAGTGTATTTGTTTTACGCACAATATAAGATTCACTGGCTTTTCAGCTTTACCTGACCATCAATGATTTAAATACCACGCAAGCTTGCTTGGCGTCGACAGAGATTTTCTAATTCTTTGTAAAGATATAATTGCTGTCGTTGTGACAAAGAAAATTTCTTGCAAAAAGAAAAATACTCAAAGAACTTGCATAGAACTTCAAGAGACAAAATTTGGTTGCGTCAGTCTATTGTTTCCCATTGAAAAGTAGTGTTGAGATTTGCTATTTAACTGCCATGATTGTACACAGGGTTGCGGAGTCGGAGTCGTAAGGAGCAGGGATGTAGTGCTAAAAAAAGAGATGTGGGAACGCCGTTCCCAAAGAGGTGTGGGAACGCTGTTCTCACACTAAATAAAAAGGAAGACTGCACCAAATAGTTCCAATCAAGTGAGCATTCGCCTACAAGAATTTCCACATTGGATCTTCCTTTTTCACTGTAGACTTTTGATTTGCATTGCGAATCTGCCTGTCGCTAGCACATCTTTGAGATTGCAACCATGTTTCAATGTCATCGTTTGGATCCCACATCTTTAAGTAACGTTACTAGTGCAAGAAGATGTGGGAACGGCGTTCCCACACGAAAAAAAGGTGTGGGAACGCCGTTCCCACGCGTTCCCATCCCACTACACCCCTGGTAAGGAGTCGAAGGTTTTTGGGTGGTGTCGGATTCCTAACAACACTGGGAGTTGAAGTCGGATTTTTTTGTTCCACTGCGGATGTCCAATTGGATCATTTTTAAATCACACTCTTAAATTGGCAATTCCTGTTGAAATGGTACAATTTCTTTTGAAACGTTTGTTGAAACAGATTTCTTGCTATGCACCACGATTTCCATTGATTTCAGCAGCCAAATTTCATTCCTTTTATGCTAAGCAGTCGGAGTCGAGAGTCGGAAAATTTTGAAAGGCCGGAATCGGGAGTCGGTAATTTTGGAAAGGGCGGAGTGGAGTTGGAGTCGGATATTTTACCTCCAACTCCGCAACCCTGGTCGTACATTTGGTCTGTTTGCGTTATTGCACTTCGTAATTTTTTCAGATAAAATAAGCAAATTGAGCCATGAGAGGTATAAATCGTAACTAACCAGAATATTTGAACTACTTTCCACTTATTAAAACCATTATGCATTTCTTTGCATTTATTTTGTGATACCAAAAGCCGACCCAATTTCAAAATCCTGTAATTAAACATATTACTCGAAAGAGCTTCGAAGATCAACCGAAAAAAGCATCGTACTCGCATATGGCATGCAGAGGTTGCCCAGTTCGTCGCTGCCATGAGGCTTTCTTCCAGCAAAAGTAGCGGTGAAATAACGACCCATAAATATTGTTCTCACTAACCTTCTTCATTCAAAACAACGAGGTAGCCTCTGTTTCAAACCCATTCTTGGCCGCCTTGCTTCCATTTTACCACACGATGCTACCTTTCTGTTTACAATCCAGTGTAGAGTTGCATGCAACTCCAACAAAAAGCAGAGATTTGTTGGCGCAAATGAGGAGCAAAATATGGTTGCAATTTGGTTTGCACGTTGCTTTGTTTTCATTGGCAAATTACAAAATCTGTTCTGGCAAATGTAAACGTTTTCTCCTACACCCACGTCCACGCTTGTTTTATATAGTTTTTTCATACGGCTGCAGTGAATCCACTCAGTAGACAGTTTCAAGTCAGTAAGATGCCTAAGCCAACGTTCTGACATAAAAAAAATAACAGCTTGAAAATGTCAGCAGTACTAGCAGCAGGCTCGTAATCATCATGGTTAGCTCGTACAAACATACTGTAAATAGCACTAGCAATACGCGGGAATGCAAATCATGGACAAATCGCGCATGACGTTCTAATGTTTAACATTGAACTTCATGTCTTGAGATGGTTTTTGGGAAATTTTCGTGCGATTCGATCTCAGCACTATAAACGCCATTGGTAGTCACAAGGTCTAGTGGCTTCAGTTTAAAGTTCGGCAGTTGCTCGTCCGGTGTTAAAAACTGCATCTTTAAGTTAAGTAAAAAGCTGACTGACCAATGGATAAGGTTTCGGAGGTCCTGTAGATTTTTTCAAAATCTTAATAAACCTAATTTTTCCATTTGTTCGTTTCACTCTAACACGAATGACCACACAGCATCAAATATTTTTTCGTGTTCTATTCGGCGTTAGGGGTAGAGTGCTCAGAGACACTACTCGTTACACATGCAATCCATTTACAAACTATGAACAATCTAAAACGACGTAACAATACAGTTTTATTTACAAACTACGAACACATTTGAAAGTTCATCTACTGGCACAAGGAGTTAAATGCTATCTCTCATTTCACGTAAAGAAACGATTCACATCACAGCCTATCAAGCATTGCCCGTGTTGAATTATGCTTTTGAAATAATAGTTTGTGACAGCTCGAGGCCAGAGGTTTCCGTGAAAAAGAAATGGCGAGTGAAAACGCGCTTTATGGGGTTGGTGCAAAGAGGTTAAAGAGGCAGCAAATACAGACAAGTGCAGATCAATCTGAATGGTACAGCTAACATGCTGCAGTTTATCTTTAACCCTACAGTACATCCCAAAAACGTGAAATCATCAAAATACTATTGGCTCGCATCTGCAAACAAGACATCGAAGACCAGAATAATCTAATGGGATAATACCAGGAAATGGGAAATGCAGGAATGATGAAATCGAATAAACGAAACGAATCGGCCAAATTGAGTAAAAAATGTTGCCTGCAAAAGCGTGAACGATCGTTCAATGTGTTCTAGGTAACAGAACATGACACAGCTGAAGCATTGAGCAAGAATTACGCTGACGAGAAAGCGCATCGTGAGCGAATGCAAGCCTGAAGTTGTATTGATAACGTGAAACAACGCTGCCCTCACAACAGTCAAACACAGTTTTCAATGAAATCCGAGAACAATTGTATCGCTCCCGAATGAGCAATATCATCACCCAATGTGGCGCAACATTTAAATGCACACTACCGCGCTGTTTATTCGCTCCAAGAGCAAATAATTTTGAGTTCCGTTACGAGTTCATAACATGCGAAATAAAAATCGAGCGCTATCGTCCTACGTTTTCAAAGATCAACGTAACTGTTGAGTCACGAACAAATGCATCTTTAGAGGTCAGATTGTGCACATTCGTTATACCGACAAAATCGATCTTGTGTCAATACGAATAACATTACGCACTGTACTTGAAGAAACTTAATACCAGCTAGACCACCACTGAAAGTGAAACTAATGCAGAATGTGGAACTTTGCAGCCTTTAACTTTGTTACAGATACTCATAAACATTTGATTAATTTTTTTCTAAAAGGTTGTCTTTGAGCTTGAATGGAAGAGCGTCAGAAGACATTACGTTCAGTTTTTCTGTTGCATGTTAAGCATGTTGGGTAATCGCACGCAAGTTTTTCGGCGCATTTTGATTTTCACGAAATGAATAGTGTCAAAGGCATTTCGAAATGAAAGCTTATCTTGGATGTACTGAGATACGCATTTGATGCAGCTAGCAAACCATGTACATTTGTTATAGACGAATTTGCAAGATCTTTACAATGGGCTCAACTAGAGCTCACCATATCTAAAACAATAAAAAGGCTAGGGCTGCAGAAGAGCAAGAAATACATATCAGCTCGTTACAATTTCCATATATCAAGATCATTAGCAACGTCATCGAATATGTTGTCGGCTTCCTCCAAAATCAAATCCAGCTTACTTTTTGGAGCCTTGCAATTAACATAATCATTCTCCATGTCGTCGTCAATTGTGTCAATTATTTCTTCTGATCGATCGAGACGTTTGACAATGATATGATCCTCAGTTTTCAAGGTTTCTATGCCGTCACAAACGCCTAGTACCTGACGAAATTACATTAACTTCTAATAAGCGAAAGGAAAAGTTTTACGAATAGCCTGCAACAAATGTTACTGAAAATAGTGACACGAGTATGACGGCAAAGACGCTTTTCGCTTTCTTGCTTACATCTACCAAAACTTCGCAGTCACAAGTATATACAATTTTGGAATTGCCTTGGTTAGAATATTGCTTAGATATTATGCTCAAATTCATAATATCAACTCGATTTTTATGTTAATCTTAGAGAACGAAATGGTGAAAATGGGCTTATTGTAACAAAATTCATGATAGTGAAAATAAATCAACGAAGAAAAGGCTTTTGATGCAACACTTAAATATGTTGCATTTTTTACAAGTATAGTAAGATCCTTGCGATTTATACACAGGTTTCTGACAACCCTCACGAATGGTTTACTTGTGTAAAACAAAGCCTCAAGATATTCAATCTCAGAAATAAAATTTATTCACCGCAGTGCTTGTCTTACAAGCCCGCCACAAGCTGATTCACACAAAAATAATTTATCGCCATCAAATCATTTTAATATTACCTGATTTTTCCTTGGCCAAAGCTCACTTCTATATTCTTGTTTTCGTTTTCTTTCACGACGTTTTCGATGTGTTTTTTTGCGTCTTCGAGAACAACCTGGAGAGAGAAAACCTTTTTCAATATTGCAAATGCAACACCAAGTATCAAGTTTAATGCCATTATTCATAGAGACGAAATCAGGTTTTAAAGGCAGTGGCAACATTTATACCAATAATGCAAGCTAATTTTCCTAAGCTTATTTGAAGCACAGGTAATTCTCAATTCTGTCGTACCGGCGACTTTTGCCACTTTATAAGATCAACGTGACGTACAGACGACGTCGTGTTATCGTTCTTCTCTTTCCTGTTATTTCAGGGTAATTGGTACCTTTGTGTTTCGAACTCAGTGAAAAGAGCTTTGGACCTGCTGGAGCACTTATTTTCAAAATGCCGAGCAAAACAATCAGGGCAAAAACTTTTTCGGGTCACTTGTCGGTTTTTGCCAATGCTCACCTCAAAAAATACCAACATCAGTGGGGACCATGCAAGAACCTTTTCAAAAAAGCTGGAATTTCCAATTTAATTCCTAGCGCAATCTACAGCATTCGCTGATTGTAAATGTTTCTTCATTGCAATTAGCATGGCAAACAGCTGAACTTGCAAAGTGAGAACAAGCTAATTCTGGATGAACGGAAAGTCCTTACAAGTCAAATGCTTTTACATCACAGGCAATATTTCGATACAAGAGAGAAACTTACTGCTTTTACAGCATTCATTTGTTTCAAGCTCTTCACAATATTCTTCAAATTTGCAGATAGAGGTTTCAGACAGGCTGAAAATCCATTCTTCTCAACGTGTCTATGCACCAGAGATTTCACGTCCCTACCGACTTTAAGTCTTATCTTCATAGCATTGTTTTCTTATCTTATGTGAGGAACATCCAAAAAAAATTTAAAGGGGGCCAAATTTGATCATGTAAAAGCACCTGCGGTCCAGAGGGGAACGACAGCGTCAGGTGAATGCGAGCTTTCGTTGACACAGTTTGACATTATGGCATATTTCTTGGAGGGTTGAAGCAGACACCCTCCTTAGCGACGACTTTCGCGCTCGCATTCGTTCTCAACACACCATAATACCAAGCGACACGTTTAAAGTAGCATGAAACGTCCGTAGCTCCGACACAAAGTCTTTATTGAAGTTTGGATGGCTGTACACAATGCAATCTGGAACCAAAACCGAGGTCGCTGGCCCTGCTTTAGACACGCCTGTCTCAAGGTGATATATCACTATTTTTCATTAGAAAATATATGCTGGCTAGATGAAAAGGATTGTGCAGCTATCAGTTTCAAATGCTTTTCTAGAAAAACTTTAAAGCAGCGTAGTTGTGCCAATGCTTGAATCTTCTTCACCCAGTAAATGCTATGCTGCAGGACACTACCATGGGAAGATTTCGTCTTACCTTTGCTATTCTGTTCTACTTCAGTTACGTGATCTGAGGCGACGTTGCTGCAGTTCCAAAGTTCGTCGGTAGGTATGACGGGAAAGTTGCATTTTCGTCGAATAAAGTTTGCGAAAACCCTAAATGAGTAATTAATTGTCAATAAGAAAAAGTAATGGTAATTTTGAAAATTAGTAAGCAAAAGTGTAGATGCGTCATAACAGTTTCAATTAATTCCACGATGCAACGTCTAAAATTGAGAGATCTGAGCTGCAACAGTTTGGCCATGTAACAAGAATGCCTCACAGAAATAGGAAACGGTTTCTGTAGATTTCACTAGCTAGGAAAAGCAGAGAGAGGCCCAAAACCCGGTGAGCCCATTCATCACACATTGTAAGTCAGCACAAGTGGATAAGATTTACTAAATCAACAACCTTTTCCGAAATGCAAACGTGGCATTGCAGTTGTTTGACATAAACTAGCAAAGCCATTGATGTTGTTCAAGGCGATATGCTTTGGCAAAAATGTGTGGTTAGTGGCATAAGCACTACTTAATTAAGCATTTAGAAGCAATGAAACAGCTTGACCTGACACGCTGTATGATGAAAATTTCTGACAAAAGTATTACAATCGTTTGAGTAAAACTTTGTCTCTGTTTCCAGAATGAGCAAAGGTTTTTCACTGTCAAGTTGGAAGTAAAACAGTATTTCAAACTTTTTATTCGTGCGGTACGTCAAACAAGATCGCCAAGTTTTAAGTTTCCATCTTCTGGTTACCGCTTTGTGTCCAAAATTTGTCTCACATGAAAATTTGGAAATTTGTTCAGTGCAAAAGATTTATTTCATAAACTGTTTGTAGCGACGCTAAAAGAATGTGGTGCGAATAATTTCCGCTCAATATGAGTTACGCACGCGAATCAGCTTGACCCTCATCACTGGCTTCAATAACATTTTAAGTTTATCATTAATTGAAAAACGATTGCTCACACCCCTGAATGTTTGATTATGATCGACGAGTGTAAGCGCCCTGCAAAGCAGCGCTTACATTGAGAGCGCAAGGAGAAGCGCATACCCGGCCAAAGCATAACATCCTCGATAGTGAAATCAATATCGGAAGCTTCCTTTGGCCTAATGGGTTAAGGCGAAGTAAAATGAAAATGGTGGAGATGCCATGACGTCATGGTGGAGGATGTGGGTTCGAAGCCATGACGTGCAGGTAGCATACGATCTTCGTCTCGTTGAGCACGAATGGCTCGAACGACTTCCATAGGGAAGGGAGTTATGTAAGCGCCCTGCAAAGCAGCGCTTACATTGAGAGCGCAAGAAGCGCATACCCGGCCAAAGCATAATATCCTCGATAGTGAAATCACTATCGGAAGCTTCCTTTGGCCTAATGGGTTAAGGCGAAGTAAAATAAAACAAGTAACAAAATCTAACCGAATGTGAAGCATTTATTCAAAAACTAATGACCTGCAACACACCAGTACGCTGGTGATCTCACCAAAAAAAACTGTGATCATGAAAAACCTACGATTTTGTCGACAGACTCTCATACCTGATAGCAATACGAAAATAATTTTTCTTCTCGTTGTCGGTTCCTTTCATACTCGTTGAGGACAATGCGTAGAGTGTTTCCATCGTACTGATTAGCAGATTTAGTAACAAACAAGTCATGTGAACGCTGAACACGAAAAAGAAGATCTTGCCAACGCTTCCTTTCGTCTGAAGATTGTTTTAAGAAGCTTTGTAAGTTAAAGCAAAATTTAAAAAGGTCTTCGCAATAACCTAGCGTTACAGCTTCAAGTCCTATTTCGACGTATAATTTGGTGGGAGCTAAAGAAAAACAAACACGCTTTCATCCATTCTTCCCAGCCTAGAACAGAGCGACAACTGCAGAAAGTTTTTATGTGCATGCAGTGACTGCTTATTACTCATTACCGTTTTGCTTGAGGTATAACAGCAGGAAGTAACGCCAAAAAATATTTCATAGTAAAAATCGTTGTAATGAGTATTTTTTTCCGAAATCAAAGAAGTATCTTCAGGCTGCATATCTCTAAAAAACACTTCAAGGATGAAGGATACCAACCGCAATAACTTATTTTGTTTTTACTGATATATCTAACACTTTACCAGTTACAGATATGCCACAAACTTGTATTAGGTCGAGGAAAAGCTTGAGCATCTGTTTTAGGTTTGGAAACAAAAAAACATGTAGTACAAGTCACAGTTTTATTACAATCACTATAAAATTTCAGTCGTTAGGTGACTACTAAAACTGACTCGTATTGACTGGATTAAAGCCAAGATTTTTTAATGTAACAAAAATCGGGATCATTTGGCAAAGATAATGTAATTACCAAATTAAAGTCACATTTTCCGCAAAAGCTTCATAAGATTTAAGGTCAGAACCTGGAAAAAATTTTAACAACTCAAATCGATATCCAGTTTTTGATTTGTGGTTGGACCTCTGAAAGAACCATGGGGTAACCTAGTTTAAACAGGTATTTAAATTAAAAATTTCAATGACCCGTTAAAGCATCTGATTTATTTTGACCTGAAAATTGACTCAAGATGAAAATTTAGTGACCTAGAGTAACTTTAACAATTTTTAATCGGATTTCTTTGATGAAAATTTACCGACCTGGAGTGACTCTAACAATTTTGCATCATATCACACCAAGTGTATCACATCACAATGCGTGTGTAGCGGTGAAAAACTTTTAAGCACAGTTTGTTTTGTTAAACACAAAAATGTTTGTGCTTTTCGACAAATCGAATTATTGAAATCAAAACACAAATTTTCGATCGAACTTAAGCATAGAATAAACACAAAAATAAAAATCAAGTATGAAATAAGTACTGATGGCAAGCATAGAACAAAACATAGGCAACCTGTTGCATTTCTTCGTAAACTGGATAACCAAGCATAATAGCAAGAAGAGCCTGAATCGAGGAGACAAATGTCCGAAAATCAACTATGTACTCGTAGAAGAGGACGGTTGCCAGAAACCCGTAGCCAACCACAACAACAGTGAAATGAAGTGAAAAGCTGAGAAGAACCTGAAAGTGTAATGGGCCAGTTTGAATTTTAAAAAATTTTCATGCTGCGGAAAATTAAAGTGTTCTTGTTTCATGTTGTTTTATATTTCAACCTTAGCTGTAACCAGTTACAGCTCAAGAAAATTACGAAAGAAAACCAAAATGTTTGGTGAAAACTTTCTTCAAAATCTAGCTTTTGCAAGTGAATAGATTTTATAACATCTAACTGTAACAACACTGTTGCATGCGAAGTAACTAAAAACTGCAATAATTACAAGAGTATAAATTCAGCGAATAATTAAGTGTGAAGTTCCATAAATTTGTAGTAAGCGAAAATCAGCAAAACGTTGCGTATATCTCTAGTTCAAAAACAGCAACACAGGCAATATTCATAACACCAAAGGCAGCTCTTGCAGTAGTAAAGTTGATGCGAAGTCAAGTATCCACAATTTTACATCCTTCAAGTTATTTGCTTTTACCCCGTCAGTTTTTTTATGGCAGTTCATGTTGGTCTCTCCTATCCGTTTACCCAAACATCTGCGTTTCCATTGTTTTTGCAACTTTAGCGTATTGAAGGTGCCATAACAACAGCACAACCGTGCTAAAGTACGTTGTGATGGCAGATATCACCAGTATTTTGTTACACTTCAATCCTTATGTAGTAAATAGGCGTTGGCCAACGTGAATGACAGTGACAACTTAAATCCGGCGAAGCACCGCCTTCCGTTCATAATTTCATGCAATATCGTCGAACATTCGTAGACGTCATTGCTGCCAAAATTGTTGCACATTCTTCTGGATGAAAAACAGAGCTATGGTTTCTTTCATCACTACGAGAAGTGATTTCAACTGCTGTAAAGCCTAGCCGTAAAATCCGTTGGAGTGCTGATTTCCAAACATATTTAAAAAGTCCTTTTTGTTACGGAATAATGTCTATTGAAAGAAATCCTATCTTAGCACAGAATCAGACACTAAGATCTTACAGAGTATATATTTCGCCTACAAAGTAGGCATCATCAGCTCTTATTCAAATAGAATCTTACGGAATAAATGATACTTTTTCATCGGTGTATCAACAAATTAAACTTCATCAAGTCACGTCGTGATTAAGATTGTTTATTACATTTTTGGCTAAGACCCGCAAGCTGTCAAGCCTATATTATAGTAGTAACTAACGTGTAGAACACAGGATGTTGTCCAAATATCGCATTCGTAAGATGAAATGCTATTTTCGGGGAAAAAAATCTTAAACAGTTGTGCAAGTTGGCATTTACTGGGCTAAAAAATGCTAACTACATCACAAAAGTAGTTTTGTGAGGCAGAAACATGCCCTTAGCCAGGTAAAGGATATCTTGGTTGAGTTACCTGCAAAAAATGGCATGAGATGCAACTTTTCGCCAGCCAATTGTATCGATGTTTCAGATTGTGATTGAATGTCAAGAGTTTTTGGACTTGCAAACTGCATTTGTGCAACATCTGGCAACAGTTTGTTGTTGCCAATATATTCTCTGATACCGTGTCAGGTCCTCTTAACCTATCCAAGTACGCTTTCACCAGTGGTTCCGCAAGTCTGCAGCGGCTGCAGGCTCTTTGCGCTTGGCCTCGGTTTTGTGGAAGGTCATCATTTACGTTGAAGATAGGTGCCTTCACGTGACCCTCCCGGTTGCTGCATTACTTGATATGCATACCAAACCAGTTGCTACGAGAACAACCACTGCTCCCCATGCTGGATGTGTTCAGCGCGGACTGGATACGCCTTTTTCAAAGCGCAGAAAGGTCCCTGTTGTCGAGGATGCCCGACGACCCAGCATTCTTCTGCTGAACCTCGAGGGATTACCGAAAGCAAGATCAGATTTATTGAGCTGCTAGCTTACAAGAACAAGATACTCGTCATCATCATTCAGGAGAGTCACTGCACTAACGCAGATGAGCTAGTAATTCTCAACTTTCTACTAGCTGGGTCAGTCCTGAGCAGGAAGCACGGCCTTGCCACGTTTGTTCACGAGCGGTTTTGAATGGACACTGCTCGATCAGTTTCCAGAGCATCAGAGACTGAGTGTTTGTGCGTAGACGTCTCAGGATCCAAGATCAATAACGTCCAAAAAGCCTCCACTCACACCTGCTGCCAACCCGACATTCTCACACCCAATCTGCTTGCTGGAGACTTCACCTGCCAGCATGTCAACTGTGTTTACAGAACAACATCTCCTGACGTTGATAGCCTTGACTCACGGGTAACTGCCAACAACCTTGGGCTGCTGCATGACTCAAAGGAAGCAGTCAGTTTGTTCTCTCACGATGAAACGTCAGCACCAACCCGGACCTGACCTTCGTGAATGTCGGCCAGGCAACCGTCAGCATAACAGACGCGTTCTAGTAAGGTTTCCTCGGCCACAACACCGACCGTCTCTCGCAACGCCACCGAGGCTCAAAGTTCCTGCCTACAGTGATCCAGTGAAGCGTTGGAGCTTTCAAAGGTGATTGAAATCGCTTCTGCCTTGTCACAGGTGAATCTGTTGAGAGATTTCCCCTCCAGACAAAACAAACATTGAGCAGACATGCCAGTAACTGTGCGAGATCCTGCCATTTTCGGCTAAACAATGTATCCCACGTGGCCGTGGCAAGAACTATGCCATGCTGGGACAAAGAGTGCGAAACCTTTCTGCCCTTCATCCTCGACCAGAAGAGGCAGGAGCGATGGGAAGAAGCTGTCAATTCCATCGAATTCTCGCACTCCAGCCGCAAGGCGTGGAGCAGCATCAATAAACATCTGGCAGGACTGGACGCTCCTCTCGTCTGTGCCCCGTATCAATAAACTCCGTCGCCTCGGAACTCGTGAAGAACAAAAGACTGGGGGAGCCGCGAGTCCACTAGGCTCATCAACAAGCAGCTGTCTGAAGGTCCCAACACCTGAGAGAGATAGCATCTCTGACCACTTTACCCCAGACAAGCTTGCTACCGCCCTCAAGCACCTGAAGCCAGGAAAGTCTTCGGGTTTGGATTCTATTTTCCCGGAGGTTATACTCCACGACGGGCCAGTTCTCAAATCTTGTGGCTTCCTCACTTCCAGCATGTGCCAGCTATAAATCTTCAGGATCTGGCAAGAGTACCAGTAGTTCCGATCCCTAAACCGGAAAATCCATTTTGGGATCCAAGGAGCTATCGCCGTATATTTCTACTGTGTGCCCCTTTCAAAGTCCTCGAAAGACTCATCTACGCTCCTGTCGAACCAATGATCGACCCATTGCACCCGAAGGAACCAGCGGGCTTTCGACAGGGGAGGTCGACCAGAGATCCGGTCGCCTTACTGATGCAAGACAAATAATGAGGATAGCTTTTCGGCTAAGAAGGCCGGAGCTGTGTTTGTCCATCTCACAGCAGCCTACGACATTGCGGTATCGGGGCCTCATCTTCAAGCTTCTGCGATTGCTACCTGACAGGCACATGGTGCGCATAATCATGGAGCTCGTTGGCAGTCGCAGCTTCACCCTTACCACAGGCGGCAACAAACGGAGTAGGTTATGATGCCTCAAAAACGGCATCCCACAGGGATCCGTCTTAGCACCTCTTCTTTCCAACATATACACCTCTGACTTGCCAACCACTGTCTCCAGAAAATATGCATACGCCGACGACCTAGCAGTCATGCATGNTGATGGAGACAGGCAAGCAAAAGGTGCTGAGCAACGATATGGCAACCGTTGGTGAATACCTA
>JGI24021J15306_10000017_pt1 | contig 56850 bp, 36 predicted proteins | sample Ectturendosymbi1_FD_15306 | JGI IMG/M metagenome (IMG submission 15306)
TTATTCTTGTTGGCACCTAACACTATCTGTAAAAAAATATAAATTGCCTTTCTACTTTCGAATTGAACTCGTACAAGGTTATTATTATATTTGTGATCATTCAACCACTCCATCCAAAATTAGCTCATGCTTTTGGTTTTGGTTACAGGCTGAGTCTAAGTGCAAGCGTGCCTTCTCAAACTTTACCGGTGATTGTTACTGTAACGAAACGGGCATTGTTAAGTAGCAGTTTACCCGTACCAAGAAGTACAGCTGACGGAAATTCCAATCATAATCATTTAATTATAGAGGAGAGCAGTTTTACTGTGCAGCTTACCTTTAGTGATGGAAACTGCAGTTCATCAATTTATCTCCTAGCATTTCAGCTCTGTTTTGTTTCCAAAACGCTAAGTTTTTGTTTACAAATTACATGCATACATGTTTGTTGATCATACTGCTTTTATGACATTATTTGGTCACTCAAAGTTAGTAGGACAACAGAAATGTAATTATTAACTGGATCTCCTATCGCACCCCAACCGCCCATTTCTGCTTCACCACTCCCCAATCGCCCATTTCTGCTTCACCGCCCCCCTAGAGTTTCTCACCGCCCTCAGGGGGTGGTACCGCTCACTTTGGGAAACACTGTTGTAAACAAACGATTAGTTTGTAAGCAGTATTTGTGCTTGGACACTTGGCCTTGATGAAATAATTTACAGATAGACAAAATGGCATGCGTTGCACTAAGCAAAACAAAGGTGCGAATCAAGTAGCTGTCCAGTAATGCTGCAAATGAATTAACTTGAAAAAGAATAAGAAAAAAACTGATCTCGTTTCTTGTGCAAATCTGCAGTAATGCATCGGTTTTAAACTGAAATTCAGTTCTGTTGTAGTATAGACCTTGCTTTGAAAAGATTAATTAGTCTGTGTGCATCCCCTCACGTTCAAAAATTCGAGAAAGACTGCATCCGTTCTTTCTGTTTTAACCTTTTTAACTTAAACCTGACTATGGAAAGTGCTGAAGAAGAAAAAAATAGACACTAATTGTCTCACATTGAAACAATTGTTTCTGGGGAGATACCGGAACCATGCGAAGCTGTCCATGCCCTGTACTTATTTTGGCTGCGTATTCACGTACTACACAGCATCACCGTTTGGGCTTTTGAGAGTTCTGTGGACATGAGCGTCGGAACTCGGAAGCGGACCATCTCCGCCTGTATTTTAAAATTTGATGTTTTTCCTATTAAGTTTTAAGTAGAAAAATATTATCCTTTTGGTTTTGCGTCGGTAAAATGAAATTTCAACATTTTTGGCTCCCTCGATGAAGTCCTTCGACCACCCCTGGAAAAATGCACTATCGGCCCGTACCTGGAAAAAGCCCTTCCCACGCCCATGTCTGTGGAACATGCAATTACTTCCATGTCTGATTGGGCCTCATCCTGAAAGTTTTTCTGTTAATGTAGGGCTTCTAGAAGCGAAACCTGTTCTATCGTCATAAGTTGTAGAAAAACAAACATTCACTGTGGGTATAAATCATCTTTCTGGAAATACGTAACCTTGTCTAGAATTCTGCGGCAATGATTGTTTATGATGGTCAACAATTTTGCAAACTGATATGCCAATCTTACTACCTAACGCTCACCAACAGGAAAGTACAGTATTAACCGTCAAGAACTAAGTGGGCAACTTGTAGCGATTGTTGGCAAAATGTAAGATTTTCCGCGTTGGAACGTAGATTCGCAACCACCACAATTATGTGCGTTTTTCCCAAAAGATTTGCGTTCTCTGGTCTGAAAGTCGCCTCCAATTTGTATCTTCAATTGATTGTCATAGGCAGGCGTGAAACAAACAGGTGAATGTTGGTGCACTGTATCCCAATATATGTTGCGATGGCGTATCATATTTAGAGAGCTAAAATGCATACGCGCAAGCCCGTAAGGAATCATGAAACAAAAGTGAGTTCGATATAAACTGTTCATTGCGTGCAAATAAACCCTTGTTTTGCAACCAAAGAAACAATTGCGTTCATGGTCATAAATATTGTTAAAATGTAGACTTGCAGCGTTTATTTACGTACGACTGTTGCCATGTGTAAACCAGCTTTTTCGTAAACATTTAAAAAAATAATTTGGTGTCAAACCAATTAGTTTAAAGCAGGGGTGACGAACATGCGGCCCACAAAAGAATTTCGTGCGGTCCGCGAAGCATTCAGGCGAGACCAGCAGTTATGAATTTCGTTTGTTGTTTGTTTCTGTTGATGAATAATTTTTTCGTTTTTAACAGGTTTCATAGTATGTCTAAAAAGTTGTGTGGCCCGCTTACTCAGCGGTAACTGACAAAGTGGCCCGCGATAGCAAATAGGTTCGTCACCACTGGTTTAAAGGAATAAACTTGACAAACTATTGCATTTTACAGGTAAAGCTGTACAGTATTTCCTTTTACATACCGCTACGGGTCCTATTCATTTTAAAACTGCACTAAATTGTTTTACATAGTCGCCTTTTGCTCTAAATGAGGCCAGTCATTCTTTGCTTGGAATGCACTCACGACAACGGACACACTGTTTAAAAAAACAAAACATTCAACCTGTTAGTCTTACGCTTTAATCTTGGGGGCACTGACAGCAGGGCTGCGGAGCCGAAGCGCCGGAGCTGGGCGTTTTGCAAGGAGCCGGAGATTAGTTCAAAATTTGAAGCTGGAAGCTACTGTATGGCTATTTGAGCGATAACTCCGGTTCCGGATCCCTTCCTAAATGCTAACGGTATTGCCAAATGTACTGAAGGCTAGACCTAACACAGCTAAACTCGATTGTTACGAGTTACAACATCTGACCGCAACAAAATGGATCTCTGGTGTTTCCGTTGTTTAATCTTCGCCAAGGCTCTGGCATCGCAGCTGGACAGGCGTGGTGTTACTTGTAGCAGTAAGAGAAACGTTGTTAACTATCAAAAATGTCTTACACATTCTAGTCAGAATGATCAAACCTGAACTGTAGTAGTGTAGCGACCTAAAAAGAAATAAGAGCTATAATCAGTAGGTACATAATAAGCCATAGAATTTCATTGAACACACGGCGCTTAAGCACTTCTTGTCTTTTGTGTTAACGCAAATGTGTGCGCGTTAGAAAGAAAACATGAGAGAAGTACACTAATCGACTAAGAGTTTTGCGCCCTTTGCATGGTTTTCCTGGGCATAGATGCTAGCTGACATCGCCAAGACTGCAACTGGCAAAGCATGCAACGAGTGCGAAACAACTGATCGACTGGGACTGGACTGTGTCAAACTTCTCGGCATTTAGTTTTCCAAACGGACGTTTTCTTGATTCTGGTCGTAATAAATGACAAAACGTCCGCAGGCATTATCAGCAAAACCAGCGACTGCATTTCCAGAATTTGTTTATAGTATACGGTAGAATTTGCTTAATGCGTCACCTCAAGGGGATTAGAAAAAAGTGTCGATTTAGGCGAAGTGACGAATTATTCAAACAAGTGGAAACTCTATCATAGTAGCTCGTATACTTTATCATAGTAACTCGTATACATAGTGCTTTTATTTGCAGTAAAATACAACTTTATGACGTTATGGTTGTTTACTAAATTAAACTCTTTAAGTCCTCTAATCGATCTAGGCTCCTGCATTTAATCTAGCACCTTTGAAATTTTTAATAAACTTTACAGACTTTCTGCATTCTCTCAGCGTTCTCTCAATGGGAAGTCGGGTCGCGCTTCGCACCTCATGCATAAATTCGATAAACAAATTGCGAGGTGCAACAATTCTCATATAAAGATCCTTAACTTGTTTGAATTCCCGTACGTGTTAACCGCTTAAACATCAAAATCGAAACTGCAAATGACGGATTAGCCGAACAAAACGCTTCTCAGGGATAGAAAGAGGTGACGAATAGACGAATTAGACGAAGAGAAATGTACACAAAAGATAGAAATTCTGCCGGGACCGACGAAAAAGTGGCGAATTGACGAAGTAAGCGATGACGAATTAGACAAATTCGACTGTATTACCATTAAGTTGAGTAACATTTCTGCTAGTAACTACTCGCTAAATCGTATAAACTTACGGTGGCTATTTATTCGTTGATTTTCACATGTTAAGAGCGCTGATCGTAGAAAAATACTGCTAGATTAACCTACTGAAATAACTGTGATACATCCTTTTAGTTTTGTTCACTGGATATGTCTCATTTTCCAGTCAATTTGACGCACACAAAGACATTTGAAAATATTAATGCGTGGAAACGAGCAAAAGCCGGAGCCATATTTATGAAAAGGGAATGCTCTGAAGCCGGAGCTGTTGCATTTTTACAACGGCTCCGCAGCCCTGCCTGCAAGATTGTTTTCTAAAGTTAGGTGTGCAGGATTTCAGGCCATACTGATGTATTTTCAGCTGGTCAAAGTCAGGAATTGCTTGCGCTTTTTAGGTAGACGCGATGTTTCGTGCCTCAGGAGCTGTGGATGTAAGAGTGCTGAACGTAGATCCAGGCAGTATTATTGTGACATATGAGGTCATCTACGACATAAGTGAAGACAACCCGGAAGAAATTATGCGTAACGCTCTGGATGTCACTTGTGTAAGTATACCTTAACTTCTTGTGTGCTTGTCATGTTCAGGTCATCATTCACGAAAGCTACATATTTGCTAATGGATACAGTTGTTTATCAAATGACTCCTCATAACTCTTGCGATGCCTGCACATCTTAGAAAGTATTTCGCACCGTGTGCCTTATGGCCATTAGTAAAAGAAACAAACCAACTTTGTGTATCATTGACCAGCACATTGTCTTAACTTAACCACCGATCTCGTGCAAAAGTGAGAGTCGCTGAATTACCCACATTTTTTTAAGATTGCTCACATCGCTAATAATTTGTACGCGTATGGAATTTTTTTGCTGGTCTGCAGTTAAGATATGAATGAACTTTGAAATATTTTAGCACTCTGGTGTCAAATATTCTTCTGTCAAGTCTTGCTGTTGATTTTGCTGGTGTACAGTAAAGGTACGTCTTGGTCTGTTGTTCTATGAATCCATAGATGAAAAATATACGATTTCGTATGTTCATTGTTTGTAGCAGCAATGTAATGAAACAAATAAATCCCAAAATTGTCCTTCGACATAACCTCAAAGACCGGTTTTAAATATCTTTTTTCAATGTTCACAGACTTCAAATCTTATTTCGAATAGAAATTGTTTTTGTATTGACGCTCACTGGTTTGGATCTTGGGTAATCGCTGGCGACCGCAAGTTTGCTCTGTGTATACTAATAGGCAAGCTGAGAAAAAATTCAACATTGATAAGAAACGGACTGGAAAACTGTGGAAATGTTTGGCTTCTTGCCACAATGATTGAAACGCAAATAAATTAACTGACCGCTGTACTGTACAGAAAGACCCGGTCAGATGTAGTCTAATCAAACTGTTTTATAACTTTTAAGCCTGGGGTGTTGGTACAAAAAAGACATGTTTCTTCAAGCCGCTTCTTTGTTATAACGTTATGATTTCGAAAAGCTCGGTAAATACTTTTGTTTTGATATTATACTATTCGTTTCAGTTGTTTGTTGACCGGCGACTATAAAATGCACAGAAAACTGATGAAAGTATGAGACTAACGCTGCATAACACAAAGATAATCGGCAGCTAAGCTATAACAGTGCCCGAACCTATCGCTGACATTTTTTCGGAATTGGCAATTGTCTAAATAAAAGCTTTTCGCCAAACTGCGACGGACATATTCCAACACTGCACTGCTTTCTATGTTGCACTCTCAATATATGGTTGTAGAATAATGTGTTTCATATGTTTAACTCCTCTCACTATTTCGTGCTCGGTGTAGAACTGCTCCGGTACAACAACGGCTTCACCAAGTCAACCGGATCCAGGAACGACCAGTTTCACACCTGCGTCCGACCCAGACAAGTCGACTACAGAAATGTCTGATGCAACAACACCAGCAGCAGCCCCATTTGCAATAGCTACGTCATCATCGAAAGTTACTGTCAATTGTTCTGCATCATGTGGTACGGTAGTTGAAGGTGAGTGCCACACCACGTTTTCTCAAATTCTAACTTTTTGTCCGGTGATTTTAAGATGAACCGTGGATTTCAGATATTTGCAAAATACTTGCATAAAGCTAAACGACACATAAACTTTATTCTACTTCAGACAACTTCGTTTGCGAAAATGGCTCCTTTCGTGGATATTGCGATCCTTCCACCACACAGTGCGTGAGCGACAACGGCGATGTCAGTTGCGAATGCAAATCTGATTTTACGGAAGTGAATGCAACCGCGTGTGTCAGTAAGTATTCACGATGCGTTGGTCACCTATATTGTGTGGTGTATAGCAATTGTATTGGGCACTGCAGTTGCATTCAGTTACGGCAAAAGTTGAAACTAAACGTCTTGAGAACTCGTAAAAGAGAGTATTGTGACATAGCAGCCTGGTATTTTCAAATGTGGTAAATCACTTTGGAAGGTTGAGATTCTATTTAGTGCGTCAACCAAACGATTCATTTTAATGATTCGTTAGTTCACGAATGTTTTTACGGAAAGCATTAAGACATTTGCGTAGAAGTTGCGGTAAATCTTTTGGGAGTCAATAAAGACCGGTTAAGCTCTGATTTAAACAAAAGTCTTGATAGCTTTGCTCCACTTTTTTTCGGCAAATGCTAGCTCGGAAATATTTCGATCCAGTGCATGCGATGTGTAAAAGTTTTTAATGTTTGTTTTTAGAAAAACTCTGCAGGAATGACGAAGATGGCACCTGCAATTATCCTTTCGGTTGGTGCAAGGATAACGTGTGCGAATGCATGTGGGGATTTGAAGGACAATATTGCCATGAACGTAAGCGGATTACTTTCATAGAAATCGTATTTCATTGTGCTGCTTGCGAGGTTTTCACAGGCGTTGTGCGCTGAAAACATACAAACAAACTTAGAAACCACTGTGCATCGCGTTTAGCTTGGAAGTTCACTCTGACGGTGGTGGGAGCCGGATGTGGTTTGATCATCGTCATCCTCCTCATCGTCGCCGTTTATTGCAGCAGCAAAGCGAAGAAGAGTAAGAAGAAAAAAACATCCGCTGGTGGTGAATACGCGAACGACTTGACGGTAACTTGCTTCAGTATTTAAAAACGTGCGCTCCAGCTGTATGTTGTGGTGTTAGCAATTTCAGCGGATTGGAACAGTTTTACGCTCAAAACTTTTAATTCCCTTCGTTGCGAACACGGATGTAGTTTCAAAAAAGATTAAGCATCAGTTGTATTCTCAAGGCTGCAGCGTTCAAGTAGAGCTGTTGTTTCACACTTGGGTGGTGAAGATTTTTGTGCCGTTTTTTTGCCAGAACCCGTTCACCGACTTCCAGCCTCGCATCATGCGCGCTCAAGTACCCAGCAGGAACATTTACAGCTCAGTATCTGATGGTGTCGAAAATGGTGGAAACGCTACCTCGACTTTTAACGTGAGCCTTTTGTGTTGGCTGTTGTGATTTTTTCCCCTTCATTTTACGTTTTTGCTTTTATTCATCTGTTTAATCTTGTTTGCGCTGTGAATGAGTCATGCGCTAAACTGAATTTTGAAATGATTAGCCTGGAAAGTTGCAAAGATAGTTTCCATATATGGCATGTTGTTACCAGTAGCGTGGATTGTAACTTACCCGCCTTTGAGAGAAGTTAGTCGATCTCGCACTGCTTCATGTGCTTTAAATGGGTAGTTGCCTGTTTTTTATGTTTTCTTGCTGCAGATTAAAGTTAACGATATGTTTTTAAACATCAAATAACAATTTCAAATGAAAGTTGCAAACTTTTTACGAAAGAATATCATTACTGGCATGACACGCTTTAAACAGGAACCGCTTTGGCAGAACGATTCCACAAATATTTCTAAAGTTTTGGTTTGGATTTGCTGCATATATATATGTGTTGTAGTTCTGGACTGGTTTCTAAGCCCAGCGTTTTCTCTAAAGCGTACCCCAGTAACCAGTTGGTTTTCGAAGCGCCCGATTTCATGTGAATCATTGTTTTTGTTCCATTATTCTTGTTCGAATTTGGAAATCTTCCAAAATTCCGCTCTGCCACCATGTCTCAATATACAAACGCAAACCCCATGTTTGTCCGATGTGTTGTGCAAAGCTGTTTTTTTGCGCAGGGTCGGCGAGACAGCGATGGGGCGAATGGATACACGAACTACGGATACGCCACTGTTGATAAGGTTTGTCAACAATATATATATTTCAATACGCGCACTGACACGTCGTTACTACACGACTACGATTTTTATTTCGCGCCTGTTCAAACTGAAACCAATGGCGATCCCTGTTGCTGGTCAGGAAAGCATGTCACGGAAAACAATATTGGTGTCTGGTGATGATGGCTGTCTGCGGAGTTCTTTGTCCATCGTGTTTTTTGTAGGGATTGCTTAATCAGTTTCCGTTTCGATTTTCCTATCTACCGCAAGGCTGGTTTGCGTCGCAGGGAACGAGCGCGATATGTGTCGTTGCAAATAGAGCTACGTCACTGGTTGCGCTGCCACCACAAGTGCCTGTCCAGGGCGTCGCCGTTTATCATGTGACCTTTGTCACAAACTCATTGCGTTAGCTTGTTCAGACACGCTTGACTGGTTTCATTGACAATGACAAAACCACGCGCCTGACCTATCCTGCATCTATTTTTGTCGCGGTTGTCAGGCGGTGCGTTATGATCTCCAAACGTTGACGGCTGTTCGGGTCGGTTTATCCTTGGAACTACCTGATCAAGACGGAACAATTAGTATTCACAAAAGCGTTGAATTTAAAGCAGTAGTTTGTGAAGACTGCAAATAAAGCAACAGCTTTACGAAGTTTGGCCTCATGTTGAAATTTAAACTTTGCTGATTGATTCGTTGTATGTTGAAGAGAGTCACTTTTTCGACCAGATTAAGTCGCACTGTCTTTTTTGTTAAAACGAGAAATACATTCTTCTGACCCGAGGTTACTTTCCAGTGAAAACCAGTCTGTGGAAACATGTTGCAACAGTGCCTGATATTCTTTTACAAAATGCAACTAAATTATTCCCGTCTGATTCTTTTCCAGCCGCACTTAACGCAAGAGCCAGGCTCGTCGTGTTTCACTGCGTTTGTAGCATTTCGCACCTTGTTGCCGCTGACGGCTGATGGTACAAAAAAGATGCAAAAACATAAGTCGTCCTTTCCAAGTTCGCGTTGATTGGTGATTTCAACGGACTTCCGCATATCTGTGCGTCCACATCCCGATTCTAAACGAAACTGACGTCAACGATTCAGTTCTCGGTGTGCTTTTCGACGCGTTGCATCGCGGCAACGCGCGCGGCCAGCGCTTGACCTTTGTTCATCATCCCACACCACTTTCGTTTCTCGCAGACGAGGAATGGCAGCGCAAAGTACGCCTCGCCCGGCAGCAACAACTACTTTTGACTCTGAAGCTGCTTTTTCGTTGATCGCCGATGACATGACGACGACACGCGACCGCTGGTCCACTTCGCCTGACCATCGTTTGACACAAAGGTGCAGTTCGCGCCGATCGAACTTGCATTTTTGTGCTTCGTCGTTGAACTTCGGCTGTTTTTTTGCTCATGAACATAGTGCCTTATTTTCCCTGCGATTCAGAGTGAGGTTGCAGCTTTTAGGAATGTCGATATTTGCTCCACAAATATACAACCAAGGTGCCTCACGCGTTCTCTTCACTTTTTAAAGTTTTTTCTCGATAATTTGGTTGGTTTAGCACAAAAAACAGGTCAAGCTTGCGTGCAAGGAGGCCAATATATCAGGAGTTGATCAAGAATGTCGTTTGTAGAATTGACCTGATATATCTACACTGTAGTTTGTACGGAGCTGTCCCGGTGTAATCGCTATCGCTATGTTACGGACCGACCTTGCCGTGTATGTACTCTTTGTTCTCACCGCTATGTGCGAACGCAAGCATGTCGACAGCTCATCTCATGACGAACGTTTGACTTTCTGTGTCAGTGTTGTTTTAATTTATTACTTATCGGCGCCCGCTTCGGGTGCGTGTCATTTTTCGCCCTCAATCACGTGCTCCGCCCCCGAAACGCTGACCCCGAATGCTTTTGTTACTGCGCCTCATACGGCCGAATGCAATCTTCTTCAAGCAAATACTCGTTAATTGTGCGATACCGCGTGTGTGTTTCCGGCTCGCAGGCTGGGTCTGTGCCTGCAGCACACCCGAGGTTTGCCGCAGCGCACGCGACCCGATGATGGACGCGAAGCCGAATAGGGAGGCGGCGAGATTTGCCGTCGAGGCACAATTTTTGAAACGCGAACGTTCTTGACGAAGCGAAAGTTGTGCGAATCGTGAACACGCCATTGATTTTATAAAAAGAAGATCAGCTCTTGCACTAAACTACCCGGGAATATTTTTTGGAAAAGCACGTTACTGGTCTTTATCTGCGTTCTGTTCCCGTGGGTCACAGCGCGGTTAATTTCCACAAAGCATCGGCGCACTGTTTAAAACAGCATTTTCAATGACAAGCAAAGGGCTTCGTTCCTCCCTACTTCGTTTTCCTGCTCCACCCTTGTCCGGTGCTACAGCTTTTGTACATACAGCAACAACAAAGCCCCACTCGCCAGGGCCTTCACACTGCAGTCGCTTGCTGTGCTGGACGGCCGAAATGACTAATGTTTAACGCGAACTGTGAATAGTTGTACGATTGTGTTTTTTCCCCATCAGACGGTCTTCTTTGTTGCATCACTCATCCTCGTCTTTGTCCCATGAGATCAACTGCAATGTAGAAACCGAACTAATACATTTCGTGAAATAATGGCGCTCTGCACTGTTTTGCCCACTGTTGCAAATTCCGACGAAATGTAACTATTTTGTTGGGTTTTGAAATGTTTGACGACGTCTTTGTTTAAATACTTCTCTGGCTACGCCGAGAATTCTCTTAAAACTTTATTGCTTATCGGTAAACTCACAACAGGTCTGTTGGTAAGCTTCGTTGTGCATTGATGGAATATGCGCGGCAAGCCCAGCAAATAATTCTCGTAGCAAGTTGACAAATGTTTCCGTGCGCCGGTTGTGTTCATGAGGCTCGGAGCTCGACTGATGACTCCCAGTGCTGGTAAAAAAAGAGCGATGCAATGCTAGATTTTTCGGACCAACTGAAAGATCGTTGTGTTGATGCACTTTTAGTTAGCGTAATAAATCGACCAATGACCGGAGGTCATGCGTCAGTGCGTGCCAAACCGCTTCGCTCAACCTGATCCTTATGCACCGCGAGTGCAGTAGTAGCTCACCTTGTGCACTTGCTTGTACGCTTTGTGAATGTTGCTTGTGTGACAAATGACTGTTGTTTTTTAATTACTTTCGTAGAAGTTCGTTTTATGATGAAAGTACAAACCGCGGCTTCGTTCCGGATTGGAGCATTGTGTGCAAAGATCATTTCCGTACTATAAAGTGAACACTGTTGCTTACCTTTTCATACGCAATAATTTCATATAATTCTTTGCTGTGGGTTGAAACGCCAGTGCTTTTTTTAACGATACGTTTCCTTCAACTTCAGCAGCAGGTGCTGGTTTTTTTCTTAACGTCTGCGCGGGCTGTAGGTACTCCATGTGCTATTTCATCGTTTGTATCGAGGAGCCACAAGTGTTAGGAGCTTGTAGTCGTAATTTTTCACCCAAATAAACTTATTCCCTGAGTTTTGTTGTGACTGCACCACAGGTCAAGAGGTCACTGCTGACGTGGTTCTCGCGTCGGTTGACGTTTCTGGGTCGGTTGATGACGATTCAACGGTGATCGATTGTTCGGCGAAGCCGCCGTTGTCGCTTTTTTGCCGCTTAGTGCTGTTGCGACACAAAGCGCTGTTGGTTCAGCGCCCGCCTCGCCTGCTTTAACGCAACAAAATCGTGTCGAGAGTTCGGTTTTGATAACAGCGAACTAATCTTTTCGTGCCGCGCAACATCACATTCTTGCCTAGAAACGATCTTGACATTTAAGAAAACCGTTAACTGTCAGTTGTCTCGAATCCAACAACGTTTTCGAATGGCTCGGCGCCTTTTTTACCGAAATATCCAACACCGAACTGGCACGGCTGATCACACGACCACAGACGAGAGCTTGCTCTTCATGTGCTGGAACGAGCTGATCGTAAACGCTGTAAGTATATCGTCCACATACTTGGGATTGTTGACCGACTTGCGCGAATGTGTGCGCATTCGTCAGGATCCGTTTGTCTTTCGCCGTGACACGGGCGCGATGTTTGGCTGGTGACGTTCGCTGTCACTTCGTTGCGTGCGTGATTGTGTCGAAACAAAGATTTCGTAATGTCCACGCGGTCAACTGGTTACAGCGTCTAGTAACGGTCTTTATGAGGTGACAAAACTTCATAACCGATCCGAACATTTTTACCACTTGCAACTGCATAGAGGTCACTCTATAACGTTCGCCAGAACAAACGCATTTGTTGGCGCTTGTGGTCTTACAATGCCGGAATTTTGACAATTTCATCCGCGATTTGAGGAACGTGAAAGCCGTTTCCCATAAAACTTTATGCTCACCACGTTCTGCCAAATTTATTTTCACACTGCCATCTTTCTCGACAATGAACACAGACTTTTGATGTGAAAAACTGCCCAGCTCTTACTAAACAAAAATTTTGTGTCTGGTCGTATCACCGACTGCGGTTGTCTTTACAACCAGACGTTCAAAACGCGCAGCAAACAATCTTCAATTGTATTTGCACCCAGTGGCGTCGGGCGTACAGCGGCCCGGGCCTGAATCACAGGTGGACGAGACGGCGGTCTCAGTGACAGAAGCTTGCTGGTGAACGAGGTGCGTAACAGTCGATGACAACCATTCTTCACTCTGCAGTCTACATATTTATGAAGATAAACGAAAAAAAGCCTTCAGGATTTGTCAACACAACGCCCTTGTGATTTGTTTGCACCTTATAACTTCCGCTGCTCCTCGTACAACCTTAACATTACTTTCAGAGTGTCTGTACGTCGTACTAATGAAATGTAAAATGTAGAGAAAACTTCATACGCACTCGTTCACAGATTCAATCGACGACCAAATTGTCGAATGCGTTTTCTGAAACAGTTCAGCGCAACTGTTATTGTGAACCCACCTCCAAAGGTAATTGTCGAGCTGCAGATGCGTGATCCACTCGGGCCTGTATCCAGGTTTTAGGATTTGGTGGGAAATTTCATTTTTAGGGAGGCAAAATTTTTGTTCATATTATATGTTTAAAACAATATTTCTGGGCACAACAAAATTTGGGGTAAACAAAAAGGTTTTGGGAGGCACTGCCCTTGTGGCTACGGGCCTGGATCCACTTAGAATCTGACTGTGATTACTCGCAATAAAACCGCAAACCCTGCTCAGGTACGGAAGAAACATTAACACGATTGGTACCATAGCTCAAATAAGGGAAAAATTATTCCCACCATTACTGAGGCTTACTGAAACGTTTTAGGAGCACAGGTCTGTTTTTCAGCAATTACTCTCAAGCTCATCTGACTCCAAGAACGAACTTGCTGTATTTCGAGAAAACTTTTTCAAAAAACAGTTTCCCCGCAAAGTCAATGTAAACTGCAGATTCGCGTTTGTTGATACTGATAGGGGCCCTCGCATTTCTGACAGTCAGTTTTATGCAAAACAAAATCAAAGACGAAAACATGAACCGATGTTTGTGAAAGAAAATTTTCATGTATGAAAGTATTGTGCAAAGAGAAACTTAGCCATGAGTTGTTAAAAAGGACATCAGTTGGGCATGACTTGGTGTTTATTTAACTTTCATGTTATGCTAATGCACACGAAGGAATGACGAGTAATTTCCGGCCAACATTTTCATGCATCTGGCAGATTTTCGTGGTTGGTGCAACCAATACAGTCTGACGGCGGTTGCGGAAAGCGCTGAGGCGGAATCACTATTTTCTGGAGAGTGTGGGTGGAGAAAGTTTGTATACATCTGGTGCCTTCGACAGCTTTGTGAGGAGACACCACCTGCTGTAGCAAATGCATGTTGGTTACAGGTGTGGTTGGTCTGGCTTCAAAACCTTGCTGCGATTTGAAGCTTTATAGTTGTTTATAAATATATGTAACAGTGACACAACTGCGGAGAGGAATTTTAACTGCTGTCCAATAAACGGCCTTCCGTTGTGCTGAGGAGTTAATCCTCTCTGTACCAACCACGTCAAAGCTGAATGAGGAATTTGTTGTTGTGCAAACAATGCGAGTCACGCATGCAAACAGTCGACGCCTTTTCTCATTGCATTTTTTCGTATATTGTTTGATAGAATGCGTTTGCACAGTGACGATCTGCCTACGACCAAACACTCCAATCATGTCTTTAGTCCGGTACTTTCTTGGCAAAACTTAGGCACTGTATCTTTTTCTGAATCAATCTTTAGCTGTTCAAAGGGCGTTTCCGAAGTGTAAAGAAGAAGCACGTTTGACGTGTAATTACTCAGAGCTAGCTTTCATGGATTCCTTGTCCTCGAATACCTAAAAACAAAAGTTCTTTATTCGACTGCTTCATGAGGCCATCGCTGTGTATGCGCAGGTTAATGTTTGCTTTTGTTGTTGACAGCCAACCAAATATCAAGAGCCATCGACCAAGCCATACCCAGAAAACAAATGCTGTGGGGAAACTGATGGGGAAATTGGTCAACTGTGTAATAGCGAGTTCTTCCAAAAATAAACTCGTTGGCAGAACTCAGCGTCCTAGTAACGTTCAGGTGTTAACTGCTCATTTTTCTTTAGATCAACCCAGCAGGAAAAAAATTAAATGCTGTTTGTCATAAGTGTGCAAACGACATTAATATGTCAGCATCAAATTACGTGTGCATTCATTTTTTGTGGTGGATGTGAATGTGGTAATTTTATGAAAGCGATCTAATTTTAAAATTGCGTAGCTCAGAAATTACAAATAAATAATGAAAGCACATCTGCATGGTTTATTCACGCCAACAAAAACTTTTCAAAATCTTATCGTGCCGTGTCGACAGTTTGTTTGCCATTTCACACACTTCAAATATTTTCTTCAGTTACCCACAATGTACAGTGTTTCTTTTGCAGCCAAATCTAGCCCGCTTCTTATTAAAAAGAGCATACGGATTCCCTAACCACAAACGTCTTCCCATTTTCTGAATTGATCAACATCCCACGGGCATTGCCATATTCTTCTAGACTTTTTGTTTTCGAAGATTGTGGCGTTCATCATGTTGAAGAAGCCTTGAACTCGGTGTGTGTGCTTTAATTTAACAGCTAGACTTCCAATCACAATACTTTCAGGAATGCAGTGCTAACAGAAAAGGTGTGGGAACACATCCAAAAAATAGCCATTTTGAAACAGCTTCAAACTCATTTTGAAGCAAAATGTGAAAAATGTGTGGGAACGCCGTTCCCACTCGTTCCCGCCCCACAACACCCTTGCCAATAAGCAAAATATTCCACAATGTCTGGAAATTCTTGTCACAGTTCCTTGAAGTATTACATAATGAGTGCAATGAAAGCAACGTTTTGCACTCCTTTCATTGCTTTTCTTCGTAAGATCGTGTGCGGAACATTTTTTATTTCTATTGGTCGCCAGAACTTCATATTATGCCGCATAGATGCTTCCATAGATGCAGCTTTGGCGCCCTCTCTAGGCGATCTGCCAATTTGGAATAGATAGTTTGTTATATTGGAACAGGCCATTTGTATTTTGTTGTCCATTTCAACCTTTTAACCGGCTCATAGATACACTTCAAAAACGTTTTTTAAAGCGGAAAATCTGTTACGAAAAATGAAGCAGTTTTTTTTGCGATTTCCGGAACTGCAACAAAATCTTGTACAATTGTGCAAAACTTTGTGGCAAATCAGACTGGTGACTTTTCTCTCATTAGCCGTTCTACACTTTCCTCCCAATCGCTATTACGCCCACAAACCTTGAAGATTCTTTGCACCCGTTGAGAGGCTGCAACACGATGCACATGTCCCTCTCTGTTTTCTCTTGTCAAGCCACTGGCGCTTGGTTGCATTTAAAATCATAGTTTAGAGTTCTGCGTTTTTAGAGTTAAGAAAGATTGTTTTGTTTGTTGTTCATGACATTGGTGAAATGTCCAACTTGAATTCTGAACAAAACTAATGCATGTTCTAGCATTCTTGTGGATTTGAAAAAGGTGGTTATGCGCGAACGTTGAGACAGCATAGCTGGTATCACTACGACTGGTTATATAGATCAGCTTTGCATCACGAGCAAGACTTAATGTACTATTCCTCCCGGACTTACTGTGTCTGTATTGACAAGTGTACTTGCGTCAAGGCCAAAAAATAAAATTGTTGGTGTTGTTGTTGTATTCGCACGGGTACATCAAGAGCCTATCATTTGTGTGCCAGCCAGATCCGTAACCAGCTTAGGACACCAGGGGTGGCGAAGAGTTTTCTGAGAGGGGCCCAAATTTTTTTAATTATGTCCAGTATTTTTGACCTATGCTCGACACATTTTTCCAGGGGTCGAAAAATTTTGTAGGGGGAGCATCGCCCCCTGCGCCCCCATGGTTACGGGCCTGGTGCCAGCTCTGTCTGAATGACGTATAGCAGGGCTGTTCAACCCGTGGCCCGGGAGCTGAAGTTTCGTGGCCCGCGGAAAGGGCCAGAATTTAAAGCAAGCATTACGTTTTCAGGGTATTGCCAATCTTCCGTGGGTGGCCAGTGAGTGGTTTAACCCGCTGAGCTTGACACACGCAGTTGTGGCCCAGGGCTGGTTAGTAACTGTGATGGAAGAACTGGATCTGGCTTGAATGAATGTTGCGTAAGTTCGAGTAGAAGATTTGTTCGAAACATCGAGTTACCTAAAAGCATGTATGAAATATTTTTTAATTTCCTTATTATTTCTGAAATAATCAGTACAGATTTCGCTCGGCATTTGAAATACTCTCTGAAAAATAGCCAGCAACAATGAAACCTACAAATCAAACAGATTCATGTGTGAGCGATTTTCATTGTTGTCTTGATACTGTGTTGTGAAGTTCCAAACATATATTATTATCAAGCATGTTATCTAAAGCATGTTGTCCTACCATTACAGCTGCAGTGCCAGTGAAATATCCTTTAAACATTTCAATTCTGTGGTAACAATGCTGGAAATGACGCAATAAAGATTTTGGCGGATGTTCGGATGGTTATTACCCAAAGTGGGCACTCGCTTTAAGTATGGACATCCAGCGAGTGTGCAGAGCGCAGTTTGTCGTTCTATTGGCTTTGTGTCTCTGCCTTGTATTGTGTTTTGTAGTTTGTCACATGTTTTTAAAGGAAATTGATGTTAATACACTTTTTGAAAATGTTGCTGCTAGTCGCCTACTTAGTTTTCAAAACGATGATCATTCCCAAAAAAGCCCCAAAGGAATTGGAACCTCTGAGTTTATCGGCCTAGCCTCTCCTCTAGCATCTGACTGCGGAGCACTCGTTACGGCTAGTGTTGAATGGATGGAAGATAGCAATGGAGAGCTTGCCAACTTAACGAAACCCGTTCGCCGTCTTTCCGGAAAAAATAATTTTGAAGGTGTCTCGATGGATGTCGACCATATGTGCTGCAGCTTTATGTCAAGTACTCCCTCGTATCAATGTAACGTATTGCCATGTTTACAAAACGAAGAATCTACTGGCGATTCTCTGGGCTGGGTTACGAGAGTTTCTGAAAAGTTGTTTCATTCGTGCGTTGGGTTTGACAATGGCGTAGAAAACGAGTATTCGACTGTTGAAAATGGACCCACTGAAGATAACACGTGTGCTTCCGAAGTCATTTTTCCAGTACTAGTCACCATTTACCTTCTCCTTCTTTGTGGCGACCTGGTTCTTGTATTTGGCTTGAAAAGAAATCATCTGAAGGTAAAAATGATGAAAATGAACTTCAATGTTTTTGACACTGAGATCGAATACAGGCGTCGTTTTCGAGTTAAAGCTTGCATTTATTTTTCATGAGAAACGTTTAGAAAGCAGTATGTTGGTTTCAGAAACCTCTTTTTACATGTTATCATACATAGATCTATTTATGTTTGCGAGTGCAAGCGTCATAAAACGTCTCTATTTTAATTATTAGTTCTAAAATTGTCACAATTAGAGAAGCTTATGTCAGTTCTTTTAAATGTTGCTAGTGCATCTTTGAAAACGGAAAGCAACGTTTTGAACCACATTTTGAACCGTTTTATTAGTATTAGTTCAAAGCTAAAATAAACTCTTGTAAAAAAATACGCTCCAAGCATATGCCCTAGCATTTTAGCAGTTTCTCGTAAGAAGGCTGTGTTTTCTGAGCTACAAATCAGCACGAGGACTCATGTTTCATCTGTTCTTTTTCTCTGCACAAGAAACCTTTAGTCCAGTTGAAAAGCTTTTCCTATACTATTGTCACTGCTATACAGTTGATGCGATCGGAAATCCCGAGCGGCATGTGCGCAAAGCTTCGCACCGTGGCAGCAAGCAACAACAGAGATCATGCGTCGCAATCTCTCTTATTATTGCTTGCTCGCTCCACGTATACATATTTTTGTTCTTCACGCACATCTCGTTCGTGGTGAATCACACAATCAACGTAACACCACCGGAGAGGTTGCAACACAGTACTGCAATACTGCAGCGGTCACCTGTCACTGCAATTACAGCCTTCAGAGTTGGAAAACATCCATCTGTTTCTACTGCTATGATGTTTTGTGCAATATAAATCAGATATTAAGAGTAAGACTACAACGTACTTTATGTTTGTGTCTTTAACAACATGCACTTGTTTTACTATTTCAAGTGCTTGTTTAAAGATTTTCTGAACGGCAGGTAAACAAAACGAAGTTTAAATGTACAATTGAAGTTACTGCTGCAGATTTCTCCAGCTAAGATAAAGAAACACCGAAAAGTCCGATGTCTGTTAACGTCAGAATGAGACAAGATCTTTTGTTCTTTTTCTGCGAAATGGTGCCAGGTGTTTCACGGACCTTCACCGTATACATGAGCCAAATGCTTGTCGATCATTGTATCCAAACAACGTCAATTTGCGAAAGGCTTAATTTTGTTCTTTTCAGTAAGCATGCATTTGAATTGCAACATCAGGCGATTTCTGTCGCGTATTGCCGTTTACAAGTTTTGAAAAATTTTATTTGAATATACAATGATCAATCTTCTCTTTTAATTTTTAAAGAAAATTTTCTTTTTTTAACATCAAGTCTACTTTTACAGCGCATTGCCGACAAGCTCTCATGTTTAATGTGCTTTACACGTATGCCTTCCAACCGTGTAGCGTCCAGAGGTTTTGCTCAACTTATGGACAACAGCATAATTAACAACTTCATGAGGTTCGTTTCCTACTCTTTGCGCTGAATGTATTAAAACCTATGATTACGACATGACAAAAATTCAGCTTGAACAATCGCGTGAGCAGTGTCTTTGTTTCATGTCAAAATTTTGTGGGAACAAAATTCTGAAATCTAAAAAAAAGGTTTTGAAAGTTCAAATGGACCTTTGTTGTGAACTAGTTATTAATTGCGAAAATCTTCCGGTTAAAGTTGCGCGCTGTTGGAGAAAACTGAATACATTGTGCTTGGCCGAGGGTATAATACGTTAGAAATACTCCAATCATGTCCGCAACCAGATGGTATTTTCGGAGCGGGGGCAAAATGATTGTAACTAGATGTTGTACCTAACAACTAAACATGTTTTCGAAAATTTTGGGGAGCTATTGCCCGGTTGCCTCCATAGGCATAGCCATGGGGCCATGCTCTCCAATTTTTAGCATATTTAGTCATTTTGTGCTTTGAGAAGCGGTGTCCCAAACAAAATACTGTTGCTTGCCTAAAGTCGAACATTTCCCCCCAAAATTATGGGGACTGGCTACGCCACTTGTTTCCCCTCTGGTTGCGGCCCTGGCTCAACTTGATATGTGCTTCGTGAATTTCAGTTGATTGCAAGGTCCTTAAAAACAGGTATTTCTTGACTTTACAGGAGTTTTGCAATTGGTTTTACAAATATTGCCGAAAAAATACCACAAGTTCTTGAAACCAAGGCATTCCACTGGATGGCGCATTGCGTGATTTGCATTGCAATGAACAGAGTCCATAGCGAAGAAAAGAAGATGCTGCAAACGTACAACGACTTGCTTCTTCAACATACTCTTTTTGCGACGGGAAAACAACCTACATTTAAAGTTAAACGTACCTCGAGCTGGTCTGCATTGATCGGAAAGAAGAAATTTAACAGAACAATGATGAGTTGGAGCTCGTCTTCACTTTGCACGCTGTCTAACAAAGGTGCTCAATGTCAAGACGCATTTATCGGTGTACTGGATGAGGAATGCAGATGTCAACACTGCCAGAAAGTAGCAACGGACTCAATGCCATCGTCACTTAGCGCAGATTCTCAGAGTGACTTTCCAGCAATGGTTTTGGATAAAAAGCATAACATCCACTGCATGTGTTCGAGAAAGCGAAGAACACAATTCGAAAACAGTAGTGTTTTGGATGAATACACAAATGGTTTAACCGACTGCTGCATTTTTGGCAATATGCAGCAGTCAAACTATCCTTCTTCAGAAAATACTTCATTGCTTTCGTCAGCCCATAGCATTCGAAATCGACCGCCAAGCCCTATCAACGAACCGCTCTTCCTCTGGAATGAGCATAGAGAAGTGATCCGGTATGAGAGTGAACTGCACCACTCCACGTATTTTCTCAGGCATACAGACAGCATCGAGTCTTTGGATGGCGGCCATGAACTGGAGTCCACGTTTCCAAATGCGGCTTTCTCAAACAAAAGAGCTGTCTCTCGTAGTTCTGACGATACTGAATCGAACTGGAGCCTACTTTTCCTCACTGAAACGGATTTGTCGCAAGAAAGCGGCTGCGGCGAACCTCTGAATGAATTCAACTACTTCCTTCGTGAATCTCGCTCTTCAAATCTCGCCTCTGTTGCTCCTGATGTTACGTCAGTTGGTTGCACTGCCAATACAGACATGCCTGACGCAGAAGCAATTGGTCGGGTAACTTCTCGTAATTACAGCTGTCGGCTTTCGTCTAAGGTGGACACTCACAAGGCTGTACAACCTGCGCGTGAGCGCACCAGTGGAAAGAATGATTTTTTGCAAAACAAACTCGTTTTAGATCTATCTGAAAATATTGATCAAACAAACAAGCGATTTCCTTCTAATTGGAAAAATAAACAAGGTAAGACCAGTCGCTTTTCATAGATATTTTCTGCAATCCGAACTCATAACAACTCATCTTTGTTCAAATTTTTTGCAATGTCAATCAAAGCCCTTGTTTCACAATAAGCTTGCTTTAAGTAATAAACGTTTGTTTGTTTTTACGAAAAGTCGTTTTTTATTTTGTTTCTCATTCAGCAGGCCTGCTTGATTTTTTGCGTTTTGTGATGAATAAAAATTAGATTTACCACGTTTTTCTTACTTTTTAGTGTTGTTTTCATTGAATACTCATCAACTCCCGTCGTATCTCATTTGAAAATCATCGCTTTTCCTTTAACACCAAAAAAGCAGAAAAATATGTACATATCAAGTATGGCTGACAGAATGTATAGTATATATTTAAATATATATATTTAAAATAGATACTGTACGTTATGCCCGGAAGTTTTATTTTCTTTGAGAAAGTTTGCCAGTTGAGCCCTTTACAGTATATACAGAAACATATGCTTGACCTACCCGTTGTTTGCGAATGTCCATCTTCCGTACTGTTTATCATACGAGTACTGTACATGTACGAACACTGCCTTAAGGAAATGGGGACGTTATTTTCATATTAAATAAAAGCAGAAACAAAAGTGTAACTGTATTCGCTAGAACAGGTGGGCCACACGTTTAATACAGATTACTAACTACATATATGGAAGCAAAAGCAACAACGAAGATAAAACTGCATCAGAAAGCCAAATCAGCTCGAAATTAGCGAGACCACACTTTTTGGTGCCATCATCCTTGAGATGTATAACTTTTGTATTTGTTGGGCTAACAAAGGACTTATACCAGTATTTCTCAAATTTTTTATTCTATAGCCCCCTTTTTACTCTTAACACATCGTTGTCGCCCCCCAAGCCTGATAAAGCAAACACAAGGTAGTAGTTTTGTAGAATATTATTTATAGAAATCTATACATGTCATGGCCCCACGTTCAGTGTGATGGATGTGCTTGGCGGCCTTCACAAAGCTTCGAAATATTGAGAGACATCTTAGTGAGGTACAGTCGTAGATCATCTCGCTTATGAATCACAAGCGGTTTCTTTGCTTTGAGAGCATTAAGTCACAGGCGAAATAACTCAATGATCGTTAAAAGGAAGTGAACTCAATGATCAATTAGTGGTTGAGCGTTTTCGCCCCTTTTGTGTTGTTTTACCTGACTATCGCTCCCTTTGTTTTATTAGCCCCCTTTCCCCTCAATATCTTCCCCAATGGGGGGACTTTGAGAACCACTGACTTATATGCTTAAGTCGTTGCTCATTTCCAACTGGTTATTTAGCAGTCGCGGCAACTAAAATTGCAAAACTTTGCAGCTAAAAAGACAACTTTTAAAATTGACGCCGCGTCGACTCTACCGAAAGAAATGAATCGGCAAGATCCACAATGCCAAGGTTTTACTGCGTGGCGCCGTCCGTGCACTCCTGGGTGCTTCGGGTTGAACCGAAACGTATGTCCTGCTGTCGTCGTACCTTCCTCCGGCTCAGTTGAGTGCAACCAAAACTTTGCATCAACGTCGCAAGCATCTACATACGTCGTTAGCACATCCGGTACAACAAGGCACTCACCTCCTAAAGTCATGGATACACATTCCAAACCTCGTTTCAGGGCGCGTAGGAAGTGGTCTGATTTGCGAAAAACTGCAAATGGTGGCAAACAGATTTGTAAACCTGTTTCCAGTTCACCGGGAGCATCGTCTAGGTCAGGTGGAAAAGCTCTTTGGCCTCAGTTGCATGTAATCCTTCCTCGCGCTGGGTCGCTTGCGTATGCTATGGAGGACGGTGTTGAAAAAGTTCATAATAATGCTCCTGAGTCATCAGCATTTCGTCGACTGCCGAATTGCGTTAAGGAACAAAAAGAAAATATGCTCAACTATAGCAACTGCAGAGACGTTTACGCCAACGACGTTAGTTTGCAATACGTGGAACCAATGGAAAGCCTCCATTTAGACGTTCCGCTTCCTCCCAGTCCGTCAGAGACAAGCTTACCTTCAAGTGCTTCCTCGCAATCTACTGAAAAGATACATCATGTCCAGTACGACGGCGACATGGTCCAGTCGTCAATAGGTGGCTGGGTGGGCAGTCACGGCGACCATCATGGAGAAGATACAGCAAGCTGTTGTAAATTAAAGGCAAGTCATACGGTCTCAGTTACAACTGTGTTTCCAGTTCATGACGTGACAAGGCAAGATCAGAAGTTGTACGCTCAGTCAGCATCATCGAAAATGCTTCCCATCAAAAAAGACTCTCTAGATGAATTAGAATCGGTAAGATACTTCATTGATTACAAAAATTTTTTTGCTGGTGAATGTAGCGCTCAGGAAGAAAAAGATTTGCGCATTCCCAAACGAAAACAGTTGCCAAATAATAATTGTCCAACACTAACCGCAACTAGCGTTCAACCGACCGGTGTGAAAGCGAACAGCAAGACCTCACTCTCTAAAGGTAAAATGAACGCATCCTGTGGCCTCGAGATGTTGGCTGATGAAGACAGAAGAGACAACGCATCGGCCCAACGTCATAATTGGTTGAAACAAAATGATCTGACAAATGGAAACTTGTCACATAATGCTTTGCTAGTGCCCGACGAAGAAACATTCGCACTGAGTGACCCCTTAAAGGTTGACAAAACTCAGGACCACAAGCTTGAAATGCACCCAACATGGACTCAACAAAGTTTGGAAAGAAACCTTGGAGAAGGACACTGCCTGCATCTTGCAGAATTAAAGGAGGCAATTGAGAAAAGAATGAAATCGCAAATGAATCCTGAATCGGATGAAAGGAGTCGAAGGAACGAAACTACTGTGGAACGCTTTACCGGCTGCGTTGATTTTCATGATGCAGGGGTTTTCGAAGCTCAAACGGAAGGTAATTTTAAAAACAATTTTTGCGTGCAAACAGAAAATTGTGCAATGGCTGCAGCAAAACTGGGTACGCTGGTAATTTGCCAGTGAAATAATGCTGCGTAAGAAGGTTTCAAAATGTATTTAGAGTGTTTACTTTCGTTGTTTATGTGGATGCTTTTATTTTCATATTGTTTGTGTTTGGTAAAAATGTTTAATAAACCAACCGCAGGAGCTTGGAAAAACTTGAGGTCCGGTGCAAGAAGTGCTCGGTCCAAGAGGCCCAAAAAACAACAGGATGAAGGAGTAGAGGGATTTAAACAAATTGCATTATATCGTAGCGAGTGTATACACTAAGTCACACTCACAACCCGAATGAGAAACAAGGTTTTGTTTGAACGACATTTGCTTACTGAAAGAGAAGGCAAGACATAAATTATGATATAACAATGTTACATTGTTTAGTAACTTTGTACAGTAGACTTGCTGCAAAGTTTTTAGGTAAAGTGTAGGATAACAGCCTTATTTAAATACACAGTTGTTATCAAGGCATGGTTTTGGATCTCTCTGAACCACTGACCGAACTCAATGCTCTGTTTTGTGTTACAGATAGAGATGGGCATTTTAGAATGTCGAATCTTTCGAATCCGAATTCCTAAAAGATTCGAATCCAAAACGTCACTTTATTTCGAGTAGTTGGAACTGAAATAATAATTATGTCACTAACAAACGGGCACGGAAATAAAACATAGCCAGACGCATTTCTGATGACGTTTTCAGCACGTTATTTTAAAGAAGCGGTAAATAACTAGAGTTGCGCCATGTTCTTTTTCTGAACACATTACGATCATGACGAGAAAAATCAGGTAATGTTGAAAGTTCTACATCGCAATAAGATGAAGCTATGAACTTGTCATTTCATTAATTGTATGATCAAGCAGTGGGATCTGTTTTCATTAAATAAATGCAAAAAGCACGTTGGAGCTTCATGTTGCGCCGCTGACCAAATTCCAGACCCTCCAAATATCAAACAAGCAAAACGCAGACGTAAAACAAGTTTGAATTATCACGCAGCAAGATCCAGCAGAACGCAAACGAATCTCTTTCCACTGCAACGGATATTTAAAGAAAAAACTGTCTTCATAGGTTCGGTCCAGATGCCTGATGAGTTCTGCCCGACGGAGGACGACAATCAACTGGGCCTCAAAAGTGCTTCTTTTCGCTCGCAGTGGGATGAACGACGGGCACTCCCCTTGAAAGTCGCAGTTGAGCGTGAAGAACAGGTCGCGGAAGAGGATTCAGGAAGCAGTGAAACGGTGGACTCCACTGAAGGCAAGTATTAGTTGCTAACTTTTTCTTGTGTACTTTACCCCAACTTTCTGTGAAGAATTGCGTTTTTAATTCAGGCTTGATCTCTACAGTTTACATGGGCGTCCGCACGGGGGACAAATCGGGCATTTCACCTCTGGAAATTGGGACTAAGAACCAAAAATTTCTAGAAAACCTGAAGTCAGCAGCTGAATTCCGATTAATTCATTTGATTCTTGCAATGCCGGTTTACTTGAAGATATGCCAGGTTCACTGTTCTGGTGCCATGCAGTGATGAGCTTGCAGCTCACTCATGTCCACTCCTTTGCCTACAGAGGCAGGCTGCAAAGCTTGCGAGCGGATATTCTGCGATTGGGCGTTATTGCGTAACAATTACATGGCAACAAATGTTCACTTCAAGTTACGGTTGTAAGCGTTTTGCCGCATGTGAATGTTGAGTGCAGACATTTTGGCAGGTAATACACAGTGGCGTAACTAGAAGCTTGACACAGGGTGGGTAAACTTAGCTGAAGGGAGCCCACAAGCCAACACTCAGAAAAAGGTTGAGAAATGGTAGTGAATCCGGGTCGATGTGCATGTCCATCCAAAAAACCGAAATCATCAGAAACACTCCAAAAACGCATAAAAACAACAACCTGCAGAAAACCAAAAAAATACTAAGTGGGGCCCGGTGTTTGCATTTAACTTGTTGGGGGTGCGGTTCTCACCCCTACCCCCCGTCAGTTACCCCACTGGAATACAGCGAGGCAGTCACCGCTGATAGCGGTAAGCCACGCAGAACTATACTGCGTGAAAAGAGGCAAGAGTGAATCTGAAGCAATGCTTCCACAAGTCTGAAAAATCCATTGTTAATGTGAGACTATGTGAGTGTGACCAACGCAGGTACACCGGAGCGGCGATTGGGCAGGGGGGCAGAAAAAGAATTGATGGCAATGGAAGCTTATAAAAACAAAAAAACTCGTTTCCAATTGTACTTGTTTCTGTTCAGCAGCAATGATGGCCTCAAAAATAATGACAAACATTGTAGAAAACCATGTTGAATTTTCTGTGTGGGCGAATAGCTGCAATAGATTTGTTTCAAGTCGAACTTGACAAACTAGAAAATATAATACTGTTATGAAAATGCACATCCGCCCCGTTGCCCCCCTTTTGAAAGGTCAGGAAGGAAATTTCCCGTTCTCCGACGTCCATGCGCTAATGTACCTGGGTGAATAGCTTCATCAAACTACGCTTACACAGGCTTCTTTTCACACAGTATAAAATTACATGACTCATTGAAATACGCCTGTGCAAGCTTGTGGGAATACGTCTTAATCGTATGGTTTTGAGTGAGTTCCCAGACGTTTGCAGCTTTTGACGAGAGCCCAGATGTTTGCAGCTCTTGTTTCAAAGTGACACTGACAATTCTTGCTAGATAAAATAAAGTCATAATTTGCAGTTTCGCTGACGCATTTTTGTGAAGAGCAGCGAAGCGCATATTTGTGACTATGCATTTTGTGACTATTTTTGTGACTCGTATTGTCCTAACATGACGAATTTTCAGTGGTTTAGAAAGGGTAAAGTCTTTCATGAACGGTGTTAATGTTTGTTAAAATGCTTAGGTGCCTTTCAATGGAGAACTTACACAAACCGTCACGTTGTCTACATTTTTTATGTTTTTTGTAGGATCACAATTATTTTCAAACTGATTTACTTGTTTCCTTTGACCGCAAAGCCACCCTAATATTGCTTATTAAATCCTTGAATGAAAGCTTGTGGCACTTGTCAGTACTAAACGTATGTCGTGTTTTATTGCATTATTACCAAACGGGTACGATGCTGCACTTGCGCTTATACTCGAAACTGACTTATCTACCTTGGCCTTGTCCTGGAAGTAGGCCAGTAAGCAACATTTTTTGGCGTACTGCGTTTTAGCGATAGGTGGATTAAGATCTGCGATTGAGTTCAACATCGATGTGCTCATCAGAGAGATAATCACATTTGTGTACGAATTTTACCAAACAACCTTCATACCATTTTTTCATTTTGGTATTGGTTTGGTTCAATTTTTTAGTCAAATGTTGATAATACTGTGTGATTCATGATATTTTTTGCGTTTAGACGATATTTTTTTGCGTTTAGACTCATTCTGTTTGTAAATAAACTTGCATGAGCGTTTAAGCAGTTTAACTACTCGTTACAGCCAGTTTTCTCAAAACTCGATAATCAAAACAGGTTGTATTTCAGACACTTCACAAACAGGTAGATGTCTTGGCTTATGTCTAAATGATTGAAAAGTCCATAAAAAATTTGGATATTAGAGTATATCATCAAAAATACTTCATCAAGTACTTAAGCAACCCAATTTTATTTTGTTTCTGCAAAACATGTAGATTAGGTTACATTTTTAAAAACCATATCTGACTTAAAGTATTATTCATCACATGGAAGTGAACAATAACGCTAACAAACTTTTTACTACACCCATTCAAGCAATATAGGTTGTAGTTGTTTTGCTTGTTAAATTAAAACCATTAGCTTTCCATTCATAATAGCTAGTGATCACATATTTTGTATCGAGATTCCGATTACTTCCAAGCATGTCTGCCAGCAGCAAACAACATACAAATTTGTATCAATGCCGGCCTGAGTATCGTAAAGTAAAAATTTTAGAGTTCCGCAATGAAAATTTTGTGAGGTATTTAATATACGCATAACGTCCTATACAAAATTTTCGGCCGCGAAGCCACCATCAGTGAAGCTCCAAACTTCCAGAGTATTTGCATTTCTAGCCTATAATGCAAAAGAGATAGTTTTCTTCTATAACCTGAGCTTGTGAGGAGTTTCGTTCTTGCATAGGTTAATGGATGGGATTGCGTAAGTTGCTGCATAGATTTTAAATGAACTCATAAATTCAATCCACAAATTATATTTTTCGCTGGGTGTAACACGCCATATTTTGATGAAAGAGAATGAATAATGAACATCAAATTTTTTCCAGAAGAAACAAACAGTTTTGAAAGTTGCAACTTCACTACCTGTGACATCGTCCATCCCATGTATGTGACATCGTCCATCCCATGTCAAGAAAATCAATGGCAGGGTAAGACCAGACAAAATTCGGGAGGAAAGACGCATTTACGCAAAAGCGAACCAAACGGTGATTTACTGGCAAGCAGTTTTAAAAAGATTCCGGAAACGCCCTTGGAATCTGTGGGGAAACACTCAAAACAGCATGGTAAGTTTGCTGTCTAGACACTATGGCTACATGCATGATGTATTATTATTTTCAAAAAAGCCGTTATACTAAAACATTTCTTAGCCTCAAATTGATTTTTCCCTTTAAGCTTACTATAAGAACAAGAGCGTGGATGGTGAACTACAGGTTTGCGCGGTGATTACTGTGAAAATGCTGGCATTAAATTTTTAATACTGTGAACTCGATGTTCTAAAGATTGTGCATTTAATGCCTTGAAGTAAAGTTTTACGGTTTTAATTTTGAAAATCTGTAATTTTCTACAAACTGTACCTCGTAACCTAACGTCAGGATATTTGGCAACACACAGTTGTAACAACAAGGTTTCTGCGATAATTAGTAAATTAGCGGATTACTGCAAGGCAGATACTGATGCCCGATTTTTGTACGCTCTGATAAATTTGATATTACAGTGCATTGGGGTAAAATTATTTTAAGTATTCTGTGTATAATCAAACGTTTGTTTTCTCTTATTTTTGTGGAATATTTTATTTTTGTGGAACGCCTTATCAGTACCTCGCAAACCAGATATTTGTCAATATTGCTTTTCGCTAAAACACTTAGCATCTTTTCTTAATTTTTTTTTCAACAATTCCACTCTTACGCATCTTCTTGCCCACCGCAAAAAAGGTTTTACACCAGAGAAACAAGAAAATAAGACGAATCTAACAAGCTTTACAACGCTGGATAGTGAAAAAAGAGATATAGAAAATCTTTCATAAATAAAAGTATTGCATTGCAAACCTTAGAAAACAAGTTTATGCAAAAATAAAAGCCTAAAATTGTTGGCCTTTGAGAGTTTGGGAAGTGAAAGAAGTTGTTTTTTATTACAATGTGTAAGAAACTTGGCCAAAACGATTTTCTAACATCGACATAATGTATAGTGAGAAAGGTCTTTGCAAAGATGTTATGGTTGTTGAAGAGGTTCGCTCAAGACGACTAATCAAGAAGTGCGCTGAAATCGCAGTCATCTTCCTTCTTCAGATGTGTATTCGCCAAGTTTTGTGAAGGTCATTGATATTAAAACTTGGATAACAATAGAACTTGGCCTAATTTTGTTTGAAACAATGTTTTCTCCTATAGATGATGAGATGAACAATCATTCTTTGGAAATAAATTGTGGTTCAGTATTCGTCTAACTTCCATGATGAAAGTATGGTATAGTAGGCTTTAAAAAACTTAGATTCTTCATAAAAAGGCAGATCGGTCACGACAGAAAATTTATAGTGCTTCAACCATTGCAGAAACAAACAGTTTAAAACCTATGGATTTTTTTACTTTGTTGTCAGAGTCGAGCTGCGCATATCAAGACGACGAACTAATAAGTGGAATACGACGTGTACTTGAACATATATCAGAAATTCAGAACAGCAAGGATTACACGGAAGCGTCATTTGCTGACTTGGCAGCATCAGGAGCTTCTCTGCTGCAGCAGCTACTCAATAATGTTGACATCGACGACCTTCAAGAAATAGAAAATTCGCTTGAAGTCGTTGCTAAATCTCCTTGCTTTTTGAAGAAATTACCTTCGCCAGATATAGTAGCGAGTGCAGAAAAACAAAAATCTTCCTGTTCTTTGTTTCAAAGAGGTAAAGCTGTGAAAAATCAACACAGAACACTGCTACCATTTTCAGACAAAACCATTTTCAGACAAAAAGTGATTAAATTGCGCTTGTCCTTCATATGTTCTTGCCGTTAATGTTTCCAGTGATGTACTGTACATCTTGTGCTCGTTTCAGTAATGGCTGAACATGAAAACTGGATTTGCTGTTTACTTTGCACAAAAGGGCATGCCACTTTTTAAAGTGCAAGTTTGGTTGAAATTATAGTGTCACTGGCAACACAGTTTTTAGAAATAACGGTTTCTTTTGAATAAGGCTTATCTGTAGAGGAAATGAACCGATTTAAAGAAAGCAAACTTTTAGCGTTCATTTAACTATTAATTCTTTCCTCAGTTGTAATAACCTACCGCCTACAGTTTGTGCCACAATTCGTGTTTTTGACAAAGTTTGTGCCAATCTCCAGTCATTTTTATTTTTAAAAGTGAGAGGGCAAGAGCATATACAAGCTATTGTTCAGTAATAACTGACTTTTTAAATAAAACAAGAGGCCGCTATCATGCTAGGAGAATGTTGGAATCAACCGCGTGACTGACTTGTGTTTTGAACATAAACGATAAACCTAGTTTTGCTGAAACAGTTCATAGGTAACACTGACATAGAGTGCAGCAAGAACTGGATCATTACATCTCATACGCAATAAAAGTAAGCTTCCTATTTTACTTGATGTTCCTTTGGAGCGTTTGTACGTTAAAAGGCAAACTTGCATTTTCGCTATGTAAATACTGCCTTCTCTATCAGAAAAGGCAGACAGAACGTTGAAAGTTGTTCTAAATGATGAGAGAATTTGCAAACGAATGAAATATTTAAATTTTATGACTTGTCAGAAAATTTATATGTATGCTTTCAGATTTGAACTCCACTATTGACATTACAAGATTTTCAGTCGTCAGAAAACAGAACGATATCGTGGTAATCGTTAGTGGTTCTCTTAAAAATTGTCCTGATGAAGCGGGCGCTTATTTAGCTTTTTCAACATTAAAGTAACATTTTCTTCGAGAACAAACACCTCCCCAGCCTTGTCTATGAATAAAACTAAAAATTCAAATAGTTTGGAGACAAGGTTGGGAAACAGTTAATCCGTTGTACGATTGGGTAACCTTTACTGTTAATTTTGAACTTGAAGTGTCATGCTTTAACCTTTTTTTCAGATGGCAGTTTCATCGCAGGACTCACAACTTAGAGCAACTTTAATGTAAACAACCGTCGTTTTTTCAGATGGCGATTTCATGGCAGGACCCACTATTCATCAAAACCAACATTCTGACTTTATTGGCACAGTTGATCCCGATCCAAGTTGCTCGTCTCCTGATTGTTTCGAAGCGCTGAAAGAAAAAGACACTTGTGTGGATAACTGCGACACACGCTCAAGCTTTCGGATCCATCATCCCAGTCGGGATGCTGATCAGCACCGAGAGCAGTGCGAGGTGTTCAAAACCGTATCTGCCAAGGACCGGCATGTTATGCATCACTGCCTACCATATTCAAACAATGACAGTACTTTCCAACTATCTCTCGTGTTACCACATCGGGACTTGGAGGCTGGGGAATGCAAATATCAAGACCCTTTAATTGACCCACATCACATTGCAGAGCATCAACATGAACCTGGTTTGCTTTCTGTTGCATGGCAACCCGATGAACGTTTTTTGAAGCACAGTGTCACGTGCGAAGACTTCGCCAACAAAAGTGCTTGTTCCAACGCTTACTCAGAAGCATCATCGGGAAATGAAAAGCACCAGCGAATCACGAAGACGTTAAGTTCTGCAACATACAACCTTGAAAATCTTTCCGAAGCAAACGTTGCCAACTCAGAATCGAATAGTGAACTTATGTTAAAGCAGCTGTCAAATGCGGATATCGTGGGAATGAGTGAGGATAAGACTTTGAGATCCAACAGCACTGAAGGAACACATGGAGGGCGCAGATCTTCTTTGCATGCAGACATACATAAATTACTTTCTCCCTGGGAAAATGATTGGATGTCTTGTTGTAGTGGTATGCATTTTAGTCACAGTATCAACGTTTTACGTATGCTAACTTCCCAGCCATTTTCTGTTACTTTCATGTTACAAACAATGTTTAAGACTTCGCGTTTGAGCATGTGGGTGCGTTGCATCCTTCTAGAAATGCAGCATTTTCATCTCTTTGTTCTTCACACGTTTTTAAGTGAACTGCAAACATATGTAATTAAAGTTCATATAAAGAGTCTGGTTGAACCTAGACGTTAGAACGAACGTTTAGTAAACTGAACTGAAATTCCGTTTGGACCTCAAAGTATTCTCTATACCAATCGTACTGTAAATAGCGTGCGTAACTAGCCTATCACAACAAAGAACTTTGGTAGCACGATAAAATTTGTTGACGTTAATACTGACGCCACGAAATAGCTTTTCGTCCTTAAGAGAAAAAGAAAATAATGTAACGATTTTCCGAGTGCAACATGTAAGCAAACTTTCAATCAGTCCTGTGAAAACCGAAAGCTCTCTATTAAGAATCACAAACGTCTCTGTACTTTACACCATGCAACTTGCTTGGCAGGTGAAAAAAAATATCTAGATGATCGAGGCAACACGTCTCCTACAAATTTCGACCGTGCTATTTTCAACAAGGGGGATCATTGCGAACAGCCCGCTATACAGCTGACAACTGTCACTGATGATGGTCTTATCCCAGAAGATGACGTACAAGCTCCTTTGGTGGTCAACAACACAGCGATTGACCGTTGTGTGACTGAACGTGGTTTCCACAGTGTGCTGAATAATGTTACCTTTTCTACAGCCAGATCCCACGTAAATATGCTTCGTCCAGAGATGAACCATTTTTTGTTTCCACAGTCAGCAGATGGTAAGGGAAGGTTACTTTGTCACCAGTGGTGATGTTGTATTTAATAAAGAAGTTTTGCTGTGTTAAGAAGCCTTTGCATTGAAGTACAAAGTTTTTGCAACGCGTGAAGAGGAAATGAAACGAGCAAAAGTTTTTTAGGAATGCCTTGTTTTTGAAAATAGCAGCCAAGATATCACGTACAAACCATCAAAACGTTGATAAAAGTTACGCAATCACTTTTGATCTGAAGCATTCTGTAGCTAAGAATCCCAGTGTTTCATAAATGCTCCCTGTTCTTCCGCAGACATGCAATCACAGAGGCGTACATCCCCAGTATACAGCTCAAATTCGGTCCAGAGCATTGAAGATTTCGATGCTTCCAATGTCGTCGTCAACGATTTAAACGAAACTCAACCCTACTTTTTCATGTTTGATGGTACCAGGGAGACCCAGGGACATTCAAGTAAGGCTTTTCTCGAAAGTGGCAATACTTGGTCTACTTGCTCAAGTTTCACCAATGTCAGCGTCTCAAGCACGAGCCTGATTTCAACTAAATCAAAATTTTGGATTGATCATTTGCAGTCAGAGCCTGAGAAGCACAAGCTTCACAGTGACCGTGAAAAATTCAGAGGAAGTTGTGTCGTTGATGATCTTTTCAATCCTGCTCTTTCTAATATGTTTTCCACAATCGACAAAGCAGGCAGTTTGCAGAGTTACTCAAAAGCAGAGACAAGCAGAGAAAAATCATCTTCGTTTAGAGATAATCTTCTGGATTGGCGAAGTAGTAAAACAGATAAGCGGAAAGCGGCAAAACATGGACATTCTTCGAAATCTGCCATCGATTCCCCATCTTGCCTAAGCAATAAAGGTAATTGTTATGCTAAGGAAGCGCTTGGAATCCAGGAGTATTGGGATGTTGTACCCCCAATATATTACAGGAGTGCGTATTTTGTAGGTGTTCACTTAAATTTAAAACCAAAAGTTCTGCCATCAATGCAGTGAATTGTGTGCAACCTATGAGATCATTGTTAGTCAAGTTATGAATTTACCAGCCTGGTACTGAGCAAACAATTGTCGTATTTTCTTGAAAATTTGCGGTTGCATTTTCTTGGAAATTTGCGCACTTGCAATGCGGTTCATTAAAGTCGTCCCCCTATGTCAGCTTGCGACTCTACCCGACACAAAATTGAATATGTGGCCTAATTTTGCACTTTGTTTGGCAGTATCAGCAAACGTTTTTGAGCATTCGCTCCAAGTGTAACTACGCAGTTTTTAAAAAAAAATTTGATATTCCTTGATTTTATCAACCAAAGGTGTTTTTAGGTAAGTGGACACTCTGTCCTTGAACATTTTGGTCGAATTGCCGCAGTGCTAGTCTGGTGATTGACAGATTTCGCCCAAACCACCGTAACTGGTTTCAACTGGTGCTTCTGACACTTTTCTCCTTCGAACAATTCAGATCGTTTCTTGTTCTGGCCAGTTAACAGTATGCTGTTCTTCCAAATGCACACCAAACTATATACTCACGAGGACCAGTCTATCGCATTCCACTGTTCACTAGATCAGTGCTTCTTAACCGGGTGAATGGTTCATCCCAGGATGAACAAAATTTTTGCAAGGGTGAATGAAAAGAAGCGGAGTGGATGAAGGGTGAATGAAATTTCTGTTTCTAATTTTTTGTATCATCTGGTAACCTGCATTTGTCTTTTTTTTTACTCAAAACACATCAACAACCATGACTAAAATAGCGAACTTCAAATGTTCTAGCTTTGCGTCTTCAGCAGTCAGCAACTTAACACTTCAGAAAAACCATACTATGGTGCAAAGAACTGAATCTATTACGTGATAGGATAGATTTTTCCGAGAGATGCCATGTGCTTTATTGAATCGAGTGGTGGAATCTCTGCTGTGCTCTCTGCATGAGCGTCCTGAAGGCCTACTCCTGTACAGGGGTTATTTGCTAGAATCTCGGTACATTCGGAAGTTTCATTCTCAATCTCCAGTGAAAACCAAACACCTGAACACTTATCAGAGAAGCCTTATCAGTGGACGTGCAAGCGTATTCAGTCGAAGTACAGGATTTTCCTATTTGTGATATCTGTTTAAACCAGTTTGACACTGATTCCAACATTTAATATGCAAGTTCTCGCAATTTTGCAAGCAACAGCACAAATATTTGTGCAAACAGTAAAAGTCCTATTAATCAATCGTAAATGACTTTGCTAGTAAAATGCCTCTTTCCAAATAATGCTTGTGCTGATGAAATGAAAGAAACATTTTGCGAAGCTGAATCTGTAATCCAACCGTATTTGCAGATCCTAGCCAATTTGATGCATGGCGACATGTATGCTGTGAATAAAGTAAAGCAAATACTGTGGTGCACCAATGAACGTTCGATGTACATGATTTATGGTCACATCAGCCACACATTTACAATAGGGTGAATGGGAATGCAGCAGTGCAGCAATCGATGGCAGGGGTGAACGAAATCGAAAAAGGTCAAGAAGCACTGCACTAGACCACATGGGACTAGTTTTTATGCAATCTAAAATAATTGAAAATAAAACAACAACACGCAATATCAAACGCTAATCAAGATGTTTGAATCAGGCAGTATTTATCAACCAGTAGGCCATATAGTGCAGTTTTCGAGTTGCCATAGAGGTAGGTGAAAGATGTGTTTGATGGAATACAGTGCCTTAAAGTCTGATCTATACAGCGTGTTATGGTCCTTAAGGCACAGCTGCATCAAAATCATTGAATTCTTTGGAAGTTCTCCTCAAATACCCAGTACAGCAAATGCACCTGACTCGCGCACTTCAGCGTCTCCGAGAATTTATAAACTGGTTGATTGTGTTCAGCAGGAAGTTTCTCACTGAACTGTGCACTGGAATATATCGCTACTTTTGAATAATGTGTGTCTGTTTATGCGTATGAAAGCTCACCTATGCTAAGAAGATAGTGGGTCATGCAATTTTTTCCGAAGGTTAACTGAACCATATGAGGTGTAAGCAGGTTCGTAACCAGCTTAGGGTGCCAGGAGGGGCGAAGAGTTTTCTGAGAGGGACTCAAATATTTTTAACTATGTCCAATAGTTTTAAAGTATGTCCAACACATTTTTCCAGAGGGGGGCAAAAATTTTTCTAGAGGTCTTCGCCTCCCTTGCTCCCACCTGGTTACGGGCCTGGGTGTAAGGTAAAAGGTTGAGAAACATCAGGCCAAGGTAAAATTACTCTTCAAACATCATAGTGCTTACGCTGTCATACGTCATGCAACGTCAATTTCTTTTATTTGTTTGTTTGTGACCAGACACGAAGTCCATAGTATAAACACGCACACCCTGCTTTAACGCAGGTTGATAAAAACAGAACGTTTTACAGTACAAGGGATTGGAGCCGGCGGAATCACAGAGATACAGACACATTTTTGCAACAATACGCTAACTGTGACTGAGCATTTTGATGATCTGTTAATTTCCAAACAGCTATTTTAAATCTTCAAATAGCTTTAGATCATAGGTTCTCAACCTTTTTCCCGTTAAGTACCCCCGAGTCATAAAACAATCAACCCGAACCCCCAGTAAGCTGACAAAATCTACGCGGAGGCAACATCTACGCGGAGTTTTCAATCGGCACGCATTTTCCTTTAGTATAGGATATTAAAAAATGGCAATCCATGAAAACTCAACTGCCATCCAAATATCCCTGGAAATCTTCCCGTGAACCCCTGGGGGGTCGCGAACCCCAGGTTGAGAACCACTGCTTTAGATGGAATTACCGTCAGATCCATGGACGACGTTCACCGACCTATAGCTGTGCATAAGTCTTATAGTATTCATACAGAGCTGCAAAGTATGGAATGGCATTCAAAGCTTCGATTGCGATTATATGCGCAAAAGTTACTATCAGTTTGATAAGTGTATAATAACATTATCGAGAAATTCCAACGCAATGTTGTTCAATACTAAAAACCGCACAAGAGTTTAAACTTAATGTAATAAAAATTAGTTGTTATCATCGTTGCCTGTATTGGTTAAACACATTTATAGCTTAAATGTAAATGTTGACTTATTTTACCAAATCGGTAAAATCTGTGAAACGTTCAGCAAATCTATTTTTGGTATGTTAAAGGGAGCGCAATAGTGTTCAAGTTACTCTAAATTTTGTTGATTTTATCAATTAACACGCTATGTACATCGACCTTTTACAGACGTTTCTTCTCTGCTTTCGTTATTTGAAGACATGCCTGAAAAACTACCTTCTTGGTTGATCTCTATTGATGCAAACGGAGTGACTGAGAGGGATGAAGGCGAAATAATTTCTGCTGAACACACAGATAAAGCTAAAATATCAGGTAATGCTTAAACGTTTATTTTTTCTAGTTTAGTTTTTGATGTCTTGATGAGATTGGGAGGTAGACGCTGTACTAACTGAATGAGATATTTCCAAGTTAAGCGGAGGTTCGCCATGAACATTGTCAAATTTGTTGTAAATTTATTCACTGTGTTTGAACATTGTGTGACAAATAGATATTTACTAAATAAGTAAGGACACCTTTTAAACAAGTTTTTGAATTTTTTTGTTTCGCATCTGATATAAAAAGTATTTAGAAAGTTTTAGTTTTTTTGTAAACACGCGATAAACTGAAAAAAACTAACAAATACCCTTCTAATGTTTTCATGTGTATTTCATGCATACTGCATCCAACTACATTATTGCTTTCCTATGTTTGCTAAAATTTGTAAAACTGTTCTTACAGCAATGTTAAGGCACTTATTGTAAGTACGAACAGGAACTTCTATAACGTAGAAAATCAATGCCTGTAGTTCATTGTAACTGATACATCTTTGGCAGACTATCGAAAGCATCAGCCCCAAATCGTCGACTGTTATGAAAACGACTACGGCAACGACACAGAAACAAACAGTGAGATTCCAGACTGGTTAGAAGATTCAAGACATTTGAGCAGAGCATTTGCATCACCGGGTTCTGACGTTCGTTGCAATCATTCCTTTCATTTTTGCCCCTCTTTGCAAACAACAGTTAAAGACCTTGCGTCAAAAAGTCAAAAGAAAATTGATTTTCTCAATACAAGCAACATCAATCCACGTGACTCAAATTTATCCGATGAAGATTTAGTCAACGAAACGATTGCCTCTGCCATGCGACTCGTACAGCACAACCAAATGTTGAGAAGGTCAAGGAAAAATATTCAGTGGCCTTCTTTATTGTGCAAGCCTTCCTATGTCGAACCTCCCAGAAGCAGCTCAGATATATCAAACAGTGGCAAACATTTCCTCATTTACAACCCAGATACTCGAATGGGAACGAGTTTTTCTACATTGGACGGAACTTTCAACAGAATCTCTAAAATTGATGCTCCGTCAACTTATTCTTGCCACCAAGAAAAAAGAGCGAGTGATTTGTTAACAATAACTAATAGTAAGATCATGATCAGTTGTTTCAATTGTTTAACAGTAATTGTGTATTGTGTTAATTGTGAATATGTTTACCAACCGTTGCGAATGGAAAGTGTCGGCACAGTTATGCACATAAAAAATGATTGACAGAACAAGATAAAATACATCATCACGCAGAAAGACATGGTTCTTTGACTCATTGCTCAGAGCGAACTTGCAGACTCACATCCAACAAGGATGAGTTGGACCGAAGCAAGAGATATATCGCAAAGCTTTACAGGAAACAAGCCACAAAAACAATCTGTAATACAATAAAAATGATCAGAAAGCTGCAGGAAAGAAAAGCGCAAGCGAAAAATCGTTTGGTATTGCCCCACACAAGGTAGGAACGTAAATACCAACAATGGAAAAATGTTTATAAAATTAGTGAAAAACATCTCTTTCTGAGTGGTCCGCATTATAAAACTTTCAACAAAAGCTCACTGAAGTTAAACGGCAGTTGCAGCAACCATGCATAGCAACCGTGATAAAAGCACAACGCAAAAATTATCCGTATCAGGGAAAAAATGATAGGCTACCTATCATTGTGCGATGGCCAGGAAGGACAGTGTCCGCTTGCCCGAAGTTGTCGGGAGAAAAGCATCACCTATCCAGCCCAGGTGAAGTGCAGGTTAGAAACGAAGACTCATAATAAACTGGGAGCTATGAAGGGAAAACAATGACCTCAAATGATCCATTTGCGATAAAAGATAAGCGTGCACAATTGGTTCTCGAAGAAGCAACGTGCACGCAAGTAAGTGACAGACTGTGCTAGTTGACCCACGCAAACGTATTAACAGCAGAAGCTGCAGTAAGACATGCCAAATGAGGGCTCTGGGATGAACTCAAACCGAAGAACATTTAGCAATCCTGAGAAGAGACGCAGTCAAGCGAACTTTACCCAAACGGCTTAGTGAAGTAAAAGTTGACAAATACTACTTCTGTGAGCACAAACTATCATAATTAACTGAGAAGTGAGGCAGAGAACCATCTCTTTCTGATTTTAACTTTTGCGTTAACCGTTGCTTTTGTGTGTGTTATCACAGACGTCAGTGCCTGATGAGCGTAGATATACGCGAAATCTAATTCGGACCCCATATTAGAACTTTTGTTCTGAAAAATATGCTTAAAATTACTGTGTGGAGTAAAACCGGAAGTCTCACTGTATGATTTCTCCAATTTTCAAAGAAAAAGTTTTGTACCTTCTTGCAATGTTGCCAAAAGCATCTCTGTTCGCTGAAGTCTGATTTCGCAGAACTCATGGCTCGTTTTGGGTACGGCGATATTTGTACCAAGCGCGCACCACATCCAGAGTTTTGAATTACTTTAGATTTTTAGTTGATGTTATGCTTGCGTTTAAATCTGTTTCATTTTTTGTTCAAGTTTTTGTACTAAATTTGATAAATATTCTTGGTTTCATGCTAAGACATATGAGTGAGATCCACAGGCGTAACTGGGGGGCAATGGGGCCATGCCCCCCAAATTTGTAACATATCTTGTCATTTTGTGCTTTGAGAGACGGTGTCCCAAACAAAATACTGTTGCTTGCTTAACGTCAAAATGTTTGCCCCCAAAAAAATTTGGGCTGGCTACGCTACTGAACGAGATCTGCCGTTGTTTGAAATTTCGCGACGATTCCATTCCCTATGATGCTTGCAAAACATTCCATTTATGATCAAAAACCTAATCGGCTGCAAAATAGAAAGTCTGAAAAATATCACGCTTAGTGCAAAAACTTCACGTTGTTTTTTTGCCGTAAAAAAGTGAAGTTCTGAGTGGGTCATCTATTCTGCAGGACTTGTTTAAACAAATGCTTGCTTTAAAAAGTAATACTGCTGTACACAGTATACGTGTTACCTCATACGGCATTCCCTGTTGCCAAAGTAAGATAATTTGGAATGATATAAATGGAATATTGTCTCGAAAAATAAACGGCGTCTTAATTGAAGTACAAAAGAAGGTCAATTTTGTTGAAAAGAATGTATCTAATACTTTCATAAAAAGCTGCAACTGAAAAAAATCAGCGGTTTTTTGTGTAGCACCGTGCTCAAACAAGCATATCTTATCTGGGTCAAACTTTTTAGGCTGTTAAGTTCTTGTTCATTATTTCCATCACGTGGTTGTACAACGCACCAAACGCTGATATGACTTTAAAGCAATGATGTTAAAGTCGATGATCAGCTGCTGTTTAACTGCTTGCTGATACAATTTAAAAATCTTAATTGATAAAATGCAAAACCTTTATATAGATCTCGAAAAAAGCTTATTCTTTTTATCCCGCTTGCAACGAGAAGAACGTTTACTAGAAAAAGTATTCATCAGGCAAAACAACTAAACTCATCAGAAGAATCTAAAATTGTGAATCAGATTGAATCCAGCATTTCTCTTCTCACAACCAAGTGTTTGCAGTCAGATCTATACAGTGAGAGCAATGGTTTGTCAAGAAATAATCTCTCAGGCAATCCTAGTAAAAAAACAATTCATAAACTGTTTGTGTGAATTTTTGTGATACACGAACTTTGAAGCAAATGTGCAATGTTTTTTTACCTGCAAGTGCAGTTCAAATTCTCAGTGAAAGTTAGTGAAGACAATCTGACGCATAATTTAGTAAACGGGTTAAATTGCTTGCATGTCAGTGCATCCGAAGTACAATTAAACTGTAGCAATCAAATCAAGAAGTATATTTGCACTGTGCTTATGTTTGCTAAGCACTTCTGATTTTGTGACTACGACAGTACATTTCGTTTTCAAAGAAGTTTGAAACTAAAGCAAAGCGGAGTCTTTGTTATTTCTTACTGGACTATTTTGTCCTTAGCGTAAATGTAATGTTCTGACTCCGGAGTAGATTGGAATCGAAAGTAGTGTGCCCTAAACCAGACCCGTAGCCACGGTGTGGGGGGTATTTAGGGGCAGTGTTACCCCCAATTTTTTGATGCCTCCCAAATTGTGTTGTGCCCAGAAAAATTTTTGTTAAACATATGGTAACAACAAAAATCTTTCTTCCCTAAAAATGTCTTTTACACCCAAAACTTTAAAATCTGGCTGCGGGAATGACCTAAACCAATCCATGATCTACAAACCTTAGTACAGGTACAGCACAATCGCAAATAGACAGCTGCTCTATCATAAACCATGTTAGCAGGTTTAGAGTTGATTACACTTGTGGTATTCAGTAAGCTGAGCAGAAGCTGCTCGCATTCACAAATTTTTGCAATTTTCCACCAGCGGTCTATCTTGCGTAAGACATTGTTGCATTCGACAAAAAGTGTAAACAGCTTTGGCCAATAACTTTGTATCTGGGTTGATTCTGAAAGAAGCAATGCCTCTTGCTGCATGCTCGTTGTGTTGTAAGTCATGACAAAAAAGAAAGTCAGATCGTGCCATTTCCAACCAATTTGTTCGCCTTGCTTGCTCCACTTATTGCGACTTGCGTATGTCCTAATTGTATGCAGTTTAGGAAATGCTGGAAAGGTATAGGTACATCTTGGACCTATCTGCAAAAATTGTGCACAGCGTTGGTGCCCTTTCAGAGTTGACTGGAATATTGGGTGCACACGCTTTCAGAACCGATTGGAAACTTATCTTAACCCCATACACTCCACACTAATCTTGGTTGTAAAATAGTTTGTTTTTTTCAGATGTCGCAACAAAACCAGTTCGATTGAAAGAGAAATGGCCAACTGAAAAAAGTCTTCGGAGGTTTGCATCCACCCGACGTTTTAATGACTTTGCTGCTGGACAACCACAGGTTCCATCTACCAGTGGTTCTGCAGCACTCAGTCGCAGTTTTGGGAATCGCGCGTGTTGTGTAGTGTGGGATGTCGAGTCTGAATGTTCTCTGTCTTTCATCGACCACGTCCATTGGGACGGTCCTGAAATAGGTTTGTCGCCCACAGCATCGTTTGAAGATAGCAATCAGGAAAGAACAAATATCGAAGTTGAAACAAGCGATACTAACCAAGACAAGGTTTTATCGCTTCGAAATGATGACGTGAATATTGTGGCTTACCCGTGGACGGTAGAAGCTTTCTATGATGATTGCCCGAGCCATAGATATGCTGACGAAAGACTAACGACGGCTGATACGATGTTTTTCGCTTCTTCTGGAAACAGGGATGAGACATTTTTTAATTTTAATCGATCATTGAAAGCGAATTACGTCAAAGGGCCCTGTGAAATAATCGAAGTTGGTGACAATCCAAAGTTAGAAGGTATACTCTTTTATTTTTATCTGTATGGGGAGTTCAGTTACAAATGATTTATGATGCAAAATGTATTGCTTCCACCTACACATTTTACTTGAGACGTTGATAAAAGTTCATGCTTTAGATTTTAAACCAACGTAATGAAGCTACAGTTGATAATTCGGTAATAGATTCATTGTGACTGTGGGCTTTATCAATTTTTCAAACGAACAAAAAATCAACATTTTTGCAAAACAAACAAAAAACAGCAGGAGGCAACCCCCCTACAGGTTATAGCTTCAACAAGAAACATCCTATTACATGTGGTTCTCTTTCCTTAACACCGCTATCCGCTTCTCCGTAACTTGAGGTGGGATTCAGTTTAACCGCAAGCGATTCTTCAATCCAAGTGTTAACTCGTTTTGGTTAAACCGCGTTCAGCTTCTCGTCACCAGCAGTAAACCATATGGCATACGCCAAAACACAAGAAGCCTTGTCAATCACCAATAACGGGGAAAGCATCTGCATAAGTTTACCTCATGTACGGTAGACCTACCATAATTTCTTAGGCTTAAACCAGGACAAATTCAAACCCATGAATGAAATAACCTGACGAGCGGCCGAAGGCCTGAGCTTGAAAATTTTATACCTTATTTCTTTTTGTGTTAAGATTGTCTGAGAACACATAAAGTATTGTACTTAGATTAAAAGAGAAAATTGTTGTTACTTTGTTTCAAAGTTTTATTGAAATTGGAAGTTATCTCGCAATCTCACGACACCCTTGTCTGATCTCACGATGAAGAGCTTTTACAAACTAATTTACTTTAACGCGGTTACGAAAGAGAAATAACACTAACTCACAAATCGGACAAGTGAAATTCCGGGACATTTTGCTAACCGGAACGGGACACCAGGACAGACGTTTAAACCAGGACGTATGGTAGGTCTAATGCAAGGTGATGGGTCAACAACTAACTTAACCATCAACGTTTACGAAAACAGGACTATAGCTGCTCTGATTGGTGGGTGAAGGATCTTTTATGTGTTGCTGATTCGTTTTACGTTTGTTTCAAACAGTATGTGACCAATTTTCAAAACGGACAGTGCTTGGTGACTTACAAGTAATGGAAGCCGAATCCAGGCATCAAGAAAAAGATTTTTGTCTTCGCAGCAAGAATCTGACCGATGAACCGTTGATTATTTGCAGACAAGGTAATAATTGTGTATTTTACCAGGGTTTTGCTAAGGAAAATGTTAGGTACCCGGTATTGATCTGTAGGGACCCGATTTCTCTGATTCTAGGGACCCGATGATAATTTTCTCTGATTCTAGGGACCCGATTTGAAATTCTAGGAACCCGAATCGGGTCCCTAAAACGCCTTAAAAAACCTTGATTTTACCCAGATTTGGTTCACATCTCAGAGCAGTTTTGCGACTCACGTCAGAGACCTTCGAAATTACTTTAATTTTGTTTACCGATTCAAGCACTGCGGAAAGATGACACAAGTATACACTGATCCGAGTTGTGAAACTTTGCAATATTGGGTGCATATGAAAAATAATTGGACCCGTTCATTTTCGCAAATCTTTGCTCTACGTAAGAATTATGGTCTTGTATGCATTTACACTCTTCCGAATAAAGAATATTTGACATTGGCACATGCATTCCTTTAGACTTCATTCTTGGTTTTCAGAAAGATAAACACAAGGGGCAGAATATTTCTTTTTCCCAATCTTTTTTCTTACGGTTGTATCTTTTCGCCAAGAAAGACAACTTCTGCCATGGGCTAGATTAAAAGATATTTCTTCTCTGCTTTAACAAGGTTTTGGTGCTTAAATCAACCTTAAGCTGTTAATTGCATTTGATCTCGTCTCATAACTTGTCATCTTTTGATCAATGGGACGTGCTCGAGCATATAGGCCCCTTTGAGAAATCCAAATACTTGATCGAAAGCGATGTTTCCTGTACAGTGAAACAACTGTATGATAGTCTTGAGAGTATACGCTTGACTTCATCATAGCAGTTGATTGGGTTAAAAGATATGCTGTATGAACCCGCTCCTTTTCGAAATGAGTTACATATTAAACTCATTTTACTTTATAACAACTATACTAGTATAAATTGACGAAGTCTTGTCTGTTAGTGAACATTTTGTTGAAACGAAGCCTATTGGTTTGTTCTTTGTTTACGGCTGTTCAGGAATTTGTGTTAACATTTGATTTAACTTTGCACAAGTGTTTTCGCTTTTTCCACATTTGCTTGTGCTCACAGGTGTTTCTTGTGAAACAAATGTCTCCGAACGTTTCTGCGAAATCTGCAGGTTAATCAGGGCTGGTATAGAAGCTAGCAAAAATCCTGTGCAACTTAATCATCTGCGTTCCACCACCATCCTCCATTTATCAGATCTTTCCAAACGCGGGTTCGAAGCACCCTTTGAATGTCCAGCCACCTGCTCTCCAGCGTTCACGACTTTTTCAAGCATATCTGCAGTTGAAGCGCCTGCTTCCGGAGAAGAACATCTTCAAAACAAAAGCACAACAGGTCCTCTTCCAAAAGGAAAGTTAAACGTCATTGAACCACAAGCGTTCGAATTACGCAGCACCATAAACTGGCCTGTTGTAGGTGAGCAATTTTCTTTACACCAGTCCACTGTTTCAAGACAGAAAACACATACGACCACTGGTGTAGGAGGCGGGGGTGCATTCGCACCCAAAAACTTTAGATTTGGGGAAAATCCGAGCAAAATCACTTAAAATCCGGGCAAAATCTGTGGAAATTTGGACAAAATGTGCGAAAATGTTCGCAAAATCGCTGTATGTGCTTTGATTTTGCAAAAATGGCACCCAAAATCAAACTGCAGATGTTTTTTTTTGGAGGTCATGTTTTTATCTAGTTCTTTTCGGGCAAGTCAGGGGAAATTTGGCCAAGTTTGGGGGAAATTTAGGCAAAAATGGTGCCTGAAGTGTGCTTTGATTACAAAAAATGCGCCCAACATGCAAAGAAATGTAGTCGTTTTTTCGTTTTTTTTTGGGGGGAGGTCATTTTCTCTGGAGTTTTTTCGAGCAAGTTTGGGGAAATCTTGATGGTGGATTGATAAAAATAGCTCTTTAGCAAACACACGTTTTGGACAAGAGTAATACGGTACATTGTACGAACACTAAAGTAATTTAGAATTTTGCTTGTAAAAATTTGGAAAGCCCAGTTCGTAAAAGAAAAAGCGCAGGAATCCTCGATGCATTACCAGATTTTCAAAAAGCCTGGCGGAATATGCTTTTTCCACCGTTTTACTAGGTATGATGCGCAGAGGTGGTTGGCTGGCCGGCGCAATATTCTTATTTCTGCCAAATGACTCTTTCTTTTACCTGTACATAATGGTAAACTCTTGCCTTTCAGTTGTGAAGAATGGAAATTTTCATAATGGCGACGCTTCAAAGAAATACCCGAAAGGCGTTTTTAACATCAAATCGCTTACTGCAGCGGATGAAAGCCCAGCACTTATTTCTAAAACAGTAAGTCCATGGCAACAGCATGAGATTCAAGTTGCGGCCGAGGATCGCAAACCATGATGTTTATACAGTTACAGCTGCTTGGACGTCAGTCTAAGGAGAACGAGCTGTTGGAGGAAAAGGTGGTTGACAGTGATTGTTATCACACTGAATCACGCTTTGCAGTTAATGCCACGAATAGCAGCAAATTTGCGAAGGAAGCAGCAACTGAAACTTCTTTTGATTATGAATATGAAAAAGACGGATGCGAAGAGTCAGATTTTACAACCGTTATTCAGTTGCAAAAGATAAATTCAACGCACACCTGCGCCGAAAATTCCTGCAGCGACGCGAGGAATGCTGTTGGTATGCATCATTTTTCGTAGATGACATGGGTAAACTTATGATAGTCTATATCCAAATCAAGAGAGGCAAACATTATTCAACTTCCATTTTAAAACTACCAAGCTTCTCGTTTGGAATTGTTTACAGTTTTCTGTAATTTTCGCCAAACCGTAGAAAAAAGCAACATGAGAATTGGAACGTAGAATGTAACTTTATAGAAAATTTGTTTCTATTTATAATAAATAAAGGATAAAAATTGAGAATAAGGTTTCACAAAGCGCGCATGGTAGCAGCATAAGTTTTCTTTCTGCTTAATTCTTGGAAATTGCTCATTAACACCAACGTTTGTGTAGTTGAGCAAGACGTGGATGTGAAGAGCGAGACTTTGCCATCTTCGAACCGCCAGAAAGCTCAAGCTGCGAAGGACGGAAGCTGCTTGTGAATGACAAAAATGCTTATCGCAATCAAGCGTTTAAGTTTACCATTTTAAACAGTTTTCAACATTCGTTGTCATAGAATATTGTAATTGTTGAATGTCACGCATTTGTCAGAAATACAATATGAAGGTATTATATACTACTGTGGGCTTTGTTCATATGCGGTAAAATTCTAATGTCAAACTATACGAAAAGCAGTACGCATTTCTCCAACATACATAACAATCCACCTAAAAACCATCTTATTCATTACGTTGATTTAGTATTTGTGTTATTTAATTAATTTAAAGTTTACGTCGAAGCTTGATACATGAAGCAGCTCTTTTTAACCATGTACAGAAGTAACGATGCTCTCAAAGAGTGTAAATACGTCATTCATTGCATGATGTTTTCAACTTCGGAATTACGATGCATTGCGTGGGTGTATCAGCATCTACCTAAACAAGATTGTATCTGTATCTTCACTTTCCCGGTGAAAAGAAACAAGGGATTTTTTATGGAAAAATCTTAAAATGAAGCAAAATGCTTCTTGCAAAGCATTGGACAGCGTTTTTCATCCCCACGTCAACTAGTCTGGACATGCTGTTGCTGAGTCATGCCAACTAGTCTGGACATGCTGTTGCTGAGTCATGCAATAATCCATTGTTCAGGAACCAAATTCATTAACAGCTATTTAATGATGTTTGGTGTCAGTTGGAATTGTATTTTTAAGTAGTTAAAAGAAGTCATAGTTGCAAATGACGTGTAAAAAGTTGTTTTCATGAACCACATTACACTATCTTATAAACGTGTTGGTTTCAGCAAATCACAAAATTTGTTCGATATAGGCTGGAAATCAAGGCCTTGCAAGTAAAAAAAGGTCTGTTTGCGGGGGTGAGGGAATCACCAGAGCATTAAGCCGGGTTACCATTTTTTTCTATTTCGTGTTTTTTCTCCACTGTATTGTTTGAAGTTATGCCGTAGCAATAGCCACTGAAGTTTCTCTCAAGGCTTCTCACGCAGTAATACCTTTGCAAAATGTTTTACGTGAGCAACTGAGCGTGGCGAAAGTAATTAATTTCAGTACAAAATCATGTTAGCGCCTAGAGATCGCTGTAAATGTAACGGTCGTGAGAAGCGCTGGCGCGCGATGCGCTATTCTATAAAGTTGTCGTTATGACGAACACCATTGACTTTATCACTTCATGCGGACAAAATTCGACTCAATGCTGTGAATGATCAGCGGTAGAGCATACCTTCGAAAGTGCCTTCAACATGAGTAGAATGCGCACGAAGATGATCTCATGTTAACACTTTGTTGTGTGAAAAATACGCTGAACTGACATATCAGGCGGTAAAAGAACGTGTCACTGTTTAAAGCAGAAAAGGATCTCGGCTCGTTGCATCTAAGACGTACATTAGTAACAGTTCGTAAGTTTGAGGTGCATTCTTTAGACATAATCGCGTTCTAAAAGTTTTTAGAAGAGATGACAAAGCCAGCCGCAACTCACTGCTTTCTGTTTTGGTTGTTTTCATTAACGTGTCTGGTAAAGCATATGGTGAGCTCATACAAGCAGTGTGAGTTCAAGTTGACCCCAGACAGATCAATCCAGTTAACATCAACGGAAGAAGGGATTGGAGTGACACGACTACGAGCTTATTTCGCAAGAAGCCTACTAGACTGCAAGAAAGAGTGCTGTGCTACCGGTAGGTTAAAATGCTTGTGTTATGTTGTAGGACAGAAAACCGAGCAAACAGTACAAGCTTATTGGCAAAGATATTTTATTTGAAGTTTAAGACGAATGAAATGGTTGATTGTAACTGGTTCGTGTGTCTGAAAATATTTGTGGAAAACCTTCGGATGCAAGTCATTTTTTGAGCCCAAGTTTGCTAGGGTTTTTCAAAATGTATAGTAAGAATGGCCGAAAATATTGTTTCAGAGCCGAAAACTATATTACGAAGAACTTTTTGTTACAAATGATAGAATTTCGTAAGCTAAGAATGTCTGTAAAACAGTGAAAACTTTTGAAACTGTTGATAAATTTCTATTTTTTCTGCTGTGATAGCCATTGCTTTTGTATTTGATATACTTCAGTGCTTAATTACCATATCTTTTAGTGCCTGGTAAGAGGTAATGACATTGTTGCTAAAAAATTTCACGGCACAAATATCGCACACCCTATAACCTGTGTTAAAGGAACATGTGACGAATTTTCCTTCCGCTACTTCGACTTTTTTATACTGTAGCTTGTGACCTGTTCATTTCTTTATTTATTTTATTTAATGACAAACGACGACAGGCCAGAGCCTGAAATGCCATCTGCTGGTACGAGTTGCAATACGATAATATGATGGCAAAATGTTAATAAATAAAGATGCAAAAGAAGATACATTAGTAAATAAAGGCGCAAAAAAATGGATAATAAAACGTTAATAAAAGAATGTTGGGCTCCCAGCACAAGAACTGCTGCGACTGTGACCTGTTGAGACATACACAGACCCACTGCGTGGCTGTGTCAAATGTAGCCTTGCAAGCACATTGTATCAGTTACGCCTCCCGTAGCTCCATTATTTTCAACCAATGTTCCGCAAGAAATTCATTATGGAAGTAATTATCTGCTACACATTCAAATCTTCCGTATACTATAAGAGTAATACAAAAAGTGTTCCGTGACTCAAAAAAGGTTGAAAATCACTGCTTTAGCTTATTCCTTAATTTTCACAGCCGCTTTTCCTGTCGGGAAGGTTGCGGGTTAGCCTACTGTATCGCAATTTTTGTTTGTTACGTCCCTGTACACTTGATATATTGTTTTGCTTAGCTATTCATACGGTGGTCTTTTCCTTTCCTATGTAAAGTGGGTAGCTGATATTGCATTCTTTTCAATTAGATTATTTTAGCTATTATCTTTACTGTTTGTGGGTTTTATCCCTGTTCAGGAAACCTCTAAACGCTATACGAGTCGGGAAACGATGGGTGTAATGCAACCCAATATTTGATTACGTTTTCCTGGGACATGTGACATCTCTTACTTACGGACCAAACTACTTTTGACTTCCCGCCGTCCATTTTTAATCGCTTTCACAACAACATCGTATCTGCGCAGCGAAACATACATACAGTAGCATACAACTTTCATATACTGTACCCCCCAAAAAGGGAGTTTTAGAGGGAAATTTTGTTTGTGTGTAGAAAACGTCACGCACATTTTGGATTCGTTTTTTCTCCACATCAAGTCATGGTGCAGGACGACTCTTCACATATAAGGTTTTCCGAGGCCATATTTGGCCAAACACGTTTTTCACTTAAAATCGCACTGAAATGTTAAGGTAGTAGGGTGCACAAAATTTACTACACATCAGGCAACCCTGGGTGGTAGAGTGCCCCAATTTCCAATTTATAGGCTTTCAGTGACATTTTCGTAACATAATTCAGGCACCATTACTTTGGTCTCTGAAAATCAGGAAACGTCATGGAAACACAGGTTATTAACATTTTTCTAAGTATATGATAGGCTACCAACAAAAAAAACAAGCGCCTGGGTAGTGGACCACCCAGGATTCCTGAGCATGGTTCTATATTATAATTCATGCTCTTCGTAGAGCTGATGATACTTATACCTAGCAGACGAAATATATATTCTGATAAGATTACACTGTCTGAACTCTGATTCTTCGCTGTGAAAGGATTTCTTTCGATAGATATTGTCGAACAGTTTGTCTAATTTTGAGTTTGCTGGACGTGTTAATTACTTTTCCGTGCCTGCCTTTCAAATAAAATTTCTTGTCAACTCTACTTAATACGGCCGCCAGAAAACCTTAAATACTTAAAGTGAAGTCTAGAGTTTGGGATTAACAAACTCTTTTTCCTCTCAATCAAACGAACCAGGGCATATTTAATTGTAGTTCCATCCAAGAAAAACCTAAAATGTTTTGAATTAATGGCAGCAAATCCCAGTCTTACTACAAATTAAATGAACATTTCAAACGAAGCATAGCAACTTCTTGTAGAAAAGTTACGAGGTTTCGAAAAGGATTAGGCACGTTTTAGTTTTTGTTGCAATTCAACCTTCCTGTTTCATGCAATTTAAAATAAGTGGGTATTTGCTAAAATCCGAAAATCAGAGATTTCTTGGCATTGCTCGTATGATGTACTTCTTCAGTGTTTTGTGTTTCGCTGTGACCTGTTTCTTACTAAGGTAGGAAAATTTTGTTGGTGAAGCGAATTTTCGTGTTGACACACGAACCGGTGCAAGACATAATTGCTTATCTTTTCAGAGCGTTGCAACACTGTCTCCTACGCCTTGTTGGAAGGTCAAGCAGTAAACGGTGCCTTTAACTGCTTTCTAACACGCTGCAATCCAGCTACGGGATGTCAGTCTCAAGCAAGGACCGGCTACTATCTGTATGCAATGGACGGAGCTACGGTACTGCCACCACCTACACCGTTAACACCGAAGGTTTCACTGTCCGTTCCGCTGGAAGCGAAAAATCTGAATTCAACGGCCAGCAGGGCAGCAAGTTTGCCAGCAGGTCGAAACGAAACGACAAGCACGCCACCGACAACACCAACTTTGACAATCGCCAGTACCCACAACACGCGAAAAGCAACTAGGCCTACCACCACCCTCAGTAGGAAAAGTGGATCGTACTCGACTTTTCACACTAGTGCGGATCTTGTTATAATCAGCACGAAAACTGTACCTATCTACGAGCAGATCCAAACAACTGGATTTGCAAATAGCAGTTTTAACTGGGGTGCGTTTTCACGATCCGCTAAACCTGTTCACGCTGCGGCACCCAAACCTGGAATCCTGATATTTCTTCTTGTGATAGGCATGATTTTTATGATTGCATCTGCGTTCACCATGTGGAGAACCTTCGGAACAGTAAAAACGCGCAGATACAAAGAACTTCTTATCTTGATGCATGACGACGATGATATGTATGCTTAGATACGAATCCCTGCACAGTCATGGGCATCGGAAGGATTTTCCAGGGGAGGGGCAATGGTGGATTTTTATAGAGGTAGCCGAAAAGTTTGTTTCCAGGGGGAGGGCCAAAAATCGTGAAATTTCATTTTTCTCTCACGAAACTAGGAAAACAACCTGTTTTTGCTAAAAAAGTAACAGAAAAATATCAAAATCCACGGGGGGCCTTCCCCCCTCTTCCGACGCCCATGTGCACGGTTCACATCGGGTCGGTGTGATGTTACATCACGTGTAAACAATTTTTCATCCTTTTGCTGTGTCATCATGGCCAGCTTTTCTGCGCTACACTCATGCCATGAAAAAGACTGCTTTCCTTTTACAGATCAAGGAAAAAAATCGTCTTCAATGACGTTGACATGCGATCAATGTGCTCATTCAGGCTTGCTGAGTCTCCACGCCCTTTTTAATACACTTCTTACTGGTTATTCCTAAATTGTAAATTTTGTTTAAATATCGTGAAAGTGACAAATATTGGAACGAGGGCCGGATCCAGCCAGTAAGGTTAAGGGAGGGCGATTTCAGTACTATTTGGTATTCTAGTCTCATAACAGCTTAGCTACTGCAAAAATCTGCAACAATTATGAAGAGAGATGAAGTATACTTCACAACATGCTGTGACAAAACAATTGACGACACCAACTGGCCTTATATCGCCAATGTTGTTTTCCGAATTGTATAAAATTATGGTAGATAAAGTTACTTTCGTAGGTGTTAATGGGGGAGATCGCCCCCCCCCCTGGATCCGCCCCTGATTGGAACCTAAGAGAAAAGGGCTGGAACCAACAGCGGACACAAAAAACTATGGTGTAGTACTCCGAAATTTTTAGAACTTCGTTTACAACGTTACGTGAGTTAGATATGATGGTTCGTCGTGAGTTACACATTTTTCACCTCGCTAATAATTTTAACGATACGCGCTCTCTCTGGGCAACTGTCACACGAGTTCCCGCAATATGCAATGCTTATTTGGGCGATATATTCTATCAAGTGTAATTCGAGTTTGTTTTTTTTCATTGCTGCCTGCTAAATCGCCATGGAACGTTGATGTATTAAAACTTGAGGTGACCAGTCGCCGTGGTTCTTTTGGTCGTGCCCTGGTAAGTTACTTGTTCGGCCAGTGATACCAAACGGAGGAGGTGACAAAAGTTTGAGATTGCGACAGTCGCGGCGTGAAACGCACGGGTCTTTCGGAAACACTGGAATCTTTGAACATTTTTTAAAAATTTTTCGTTTCGAAAGCAAAAAATTGAAATATTACGGTTCGCGACAGCAGCACAAAAAATTTTGGCAATTCTTTTCCTAAAAGCATCGTTTGACCTCAAAGAAGTTGAATTTGATTCCAAAAATTTATTATATTTGATGAATGTATTGCCAAGATCAATAAATAGGTAAAATATTAGGAATATACTAAAACTTCAAATGTTGATAAAGTTGTAAGCAGAATATGGAAGGTTGGAAAAGTGATCTTGCAAGATGACAACATCCCAGTATGGATATATATGTTTTTCACGTAAGCTCCCCAGTATTTTTCTGCAAATATTTCCGGTCGTTACCTTGCCAAGAACTTGCCTAAAAATTATTCCCAGACAATGCGGTGGCCAATGGCGATGGGTCTTGTTTTGCTATTCGTGAAAATATATCCTCTCAACCTTTCGTCACTGGTGCACCCCTTCTTATTCAAACCCGCACGTCATATCCTCGGTCTAAACTGCAGCAAAGATGGCGCCTAGCTTAATGTCTCTGTCCAGCATCAACAACCTCTCTATCAGCATCTCTGTTTCCTGAAACTAGTCAAATAGCAACTGGATAAAACAACTGCAGCGTTTTCCCTCCGGGTATGTATGTATCATCGGCATCTGTTGATAATCAGCTGACGGAAAGGGTATACTCAAATAATGCTCCTCTACCTTCCACAGGCAGTGTATTTCTTTCAATGAATTTTTGCAATGACATACTGGAATGATGCATTTACCTTTCAGGCTGTGGCATTCCCTGTCTTTTAACTAACTTCAGATTACATAACATCGACCACGTACTATATTGTAAAATGGTGAATTTTTTCCCAGAGTTTGCAGCATCCCCTAAGCTGAAGTTACATCCACCACTTTACAAAACATTCTACTGCAGCTTTAAACATGCAAATCGACTGACCTCAGCATGATCACATGACTATTGAAAAGTGCGAAACATGTATTTATACGCATATTGCTTTTACGAAAGAAGACAAAATGAGCAAGAATCAAGAAAAAGAAAAATTTGTCGTAAATTTTAAGATCCATGTGGTAGTAGGAAATCCGTCACCAGCGCTCTGTTCACTCCTTGCATGGAACATTCCTTAAAACAACACAACGTCATTCATGGTTAGCCCTGTGTGCACAAGGAAACACGTAAAGAGTAATTATTGCGTGTAACACCACTGAACTTTTACCGAAACACAGTAGAACAGCTAAATGTGCGACAACCTAGTTCGCTAAAGTGGGTTTGTAAAGTCAGGTGTGGACAAAAATTCCAACAAATAACACCGCACTGGGCACAAAGAAACGAATAAAACCAGACTGAATGTAAAAAATTGGTTGACAAAGCAACAACAGTGACGGGGATACTTCCATCACAAAATTCTTATTAAACACAAGTCGAAAGAACGGAACGCCCGGGTAATAATCTGCAACAATTATTATTGCTAATGATCATACTGTGAAACATGCTTCTGATCAAGTCAGCGTTGTACCCGCGGAATAAGATAAGTTTTAAAAATACAGGTGCTTTTAAACTATAACAAATTTTTGATTACAAGTAATCGCATACAAAACTTTAAGCGAAGCGCTGCTGCTAGCGTTCGTAAAAGTTGCAGCTTATGCCGAGGCAGAGACATATTCAGTCTATTAAAACGCCTTGTTTGTATTTTGCATATCAGAACTCATACTGTACATGCAAGCATACTAATAGTTTGTTTTTCAGCAGAATGGTAAAACTGAGGACAATCACCGGCTTCCATCGGACACATGGACATCGGCCGTGCAGCAAATGCGCAACACGTTGGCAGTTGCCAACTCAAAACTGGCAGTTGATGAGAAAGCTCTCAGGCCAGCAAGCACAACCGCACTGTATTCAGTGTCGCCTGACCGAGCACAGAAGCACACGTGCACGTGACGTCACATGGTTAAGATTGTGTCCAGTTGACCTTTGCTCTGAACAGCTTTTGTCTGGTGTTTTTCTGCTTTTGCATGCGAGGATTTTGTTGATGGCATGTTCATGGAATAAGCAAGTTTCATAAGAAGCTTCGCGAATTTGAAAGCGCAGCCGTATTAATAATAGCACTTGATTTTCATAAATGCAACCTGTTTAAGCTAACTCAATCAAGCGAGTTACATGGTCTTATGAAGCTACTGCAACAACAATCTTGCATATATTGTAGTACAGTGACCGGTGACACCCCGAAGACAAAACGTAGTTTTCGACATTCGCCACTTATATAAGCGAAGACATGTAAATAGCAGATGTTTACTAAAACGTCATCAAACAGAAGATAAACAGGATTGAATCAATAACTCTAGATGCAATGTCTGCGAAGCATTTTCTACATTATGCATGCGATAAATGAACGGGGAGCAAGTGTGTTAAAATTCTGAAATTAAGCAAGTGTTCAAACTTTTGCTTGTGCTTCTCAATGATGTACCTGCTATCGCTTCATGTTAAAAATTAACACATGATCACGAGTTTGACAGTTGTTGACTACAAACTTGGCTTGGGTGGCGAAAGAGCGGCGTGTAAAATGTTGGCTTTTCTTTCGACGCGACAAGAGCTCAGATCGGCTTTGACGATATCCTGACCGTATGGAAGTTTCCGGAAGAAAGAGTCAACCTCATCCTTTTCGGCATTTGGCAACGACGCGTAGAGGTCCGTGACACGTTGCCACATCCACACATTGAACGGAAAAATCTGAACGGGATCGCACGGGTCAAACAAAGGACGCGGTAAAAGTAAAGAAAGCGCAGATGAACGGTTTAATTCGTGTCATTTACACCGTGAAAAAGCGAGATGGTCGCTAATTGAGTGAAACGTTCTGGTTGTTAACAGCTGCACAAACGAATCGCTAATCTTGTTAGGTCTACGTCGATACAGTTAGTTGAAAGGTTACCTACACATAAACCAAGCAACGCGATTACAAAGCTTTTTAATTTCTTACCTTCAGAACAAAAGCCGCATGTCCAACAGACCAAACTACTAATCGAATGCTTGGACTGATTAATTTTGTTAGATTTAACTATTTTTTGCGGCTTTTCAAACGTGCATTATTTCTTGATAACAACGCAATCATTCCAGAGTTACTAGGAGTGAAGGAAAAAATCCTAACTTTATTTCTATCTAACCTTAAAAGCTGACCACACGGCGGTTTCAACACGTTTTCGACATGTTCCTAGAAGCGGGGGATTGTCCCCCCTAATATCTACCATATATACTCGCTTATTAGCCGCATCCGCAGATAAGCTGCAGCAGAAATTTTAGCCATATACCGAGAATCAAGGGTAATTCACGAACAAGCCGCAAGTCAATTAACCTTTTCACCGGTGACGTCCCTGCGCGATCAATCAACCACAAAATATTGATTTTTACAGGCAAATATAATGAAAGTCAATTTTATTGTTCAAAACCTAAGAAATCTTCTTTTGTTTGGAGCCGGAGTGTCAGGAGCCGGAGTGTCGGAGTAGACTCCGGCCGGAGTCTACTCCGACACTCCGGAGTAAACTCCGGCCTAGACTCCGGCTCCTTCGTCGGAAGGAAGTTCGTCTGTAAGTACGGTAGATCGTCGCAGGTGTCATCTTCATCTTCTTCATCTGTCATGGGTGTCGTCGCGAACATCTGTCCAGAGACTGTCATCTTCTGTTCCGTCAAGGCTATTGCTGATAGAAAACTTTGTCCCTCTGGGTATGTTGCGCGTATAAGCCGCAGGCA
>JGI24021J15306_10000018_pt1 | contig 56562 bp, 43 predicted proteins | sample Ectturendosymbi1_FD_15306 | JGI IMG/M metagenome (IMG submission 15306)
TTGTAAAGTATTTCATCATTTCATGCGGCTTACGCTCAAGGTCGGCTTGCATATTTTATTTGTTTACTTTATCGCAAGGTTTAGATGACGCTCAGTCCTTCTTTGGCTACGCTTTGTCGACCAAACTCTTCTTTCGCATTCGATTTTCTTCAGCGTCACGTGCACACACCATCACAGGTGGGATTATGATNAACAGAAGGCAGTTGTAGTGGTGTAAGCATCATTAATACCGGGGCTGCCAATTAACGGGAAACGCACGAGTACACGAACGTCGCGAATGCAGCCCAGAGGCTTGGTAACCTGTGTTCAAGTGCGGTTTACAATAAGGGCAGCTGATATTAATTTTTAACACCATTTCGTGCGGCTTGCAACCAAAGGCGGCTAACAATCTAGTAAATTCGGCAGGCACGTAATCGACTACCGGAAAAAGCAAGCAAGAACGTTGCGAATCAGCAAAAACAAATTTTACAAACGATGACGTCATGAAAGACGTCATAGGCGTCCTCAAGTGAAAATTGTTCCGGCCCCCCTACCCTTTAATCCGGCTCTGCATGTGACGGGCATCGCTACGCGATGACCATTACACTCATGTGCAACCGCCGAATGTCGGGAGCACATCGAAGACGGCTGAATTCACCGCAGTCCGTAGTCAAATCAATCAAGTTCACATTCGTCGCGATTGAAACATTGATCCACGTGGTCCGTTATTTTTGGTTGTTTTTTCACCAAACGCTCATATCCGTGTGTCTCGGTAAAAAAGTGTTGAACAATGACACTCAATGCTAATGTCCAGTGCAGTTAATTGATGTCATTGACGCAATCATCATTATAATAAAGAACTGAACTCAGTCTGATCCGACAAATAGGAAATCACAGTGCTCAGCTGCATCGCTGGGTTCGAGAAAACAGGCTCCAGACCGCGACCTTCAACACCTAGACAGGAATCGACAAAATCGAGTCTCGAGAACAAAACCAAGTCACGAGGCTCCATCACTGAGGTCCAGGCCCCAATATTGGAGAAAAAGATCAAAGAAAAATTTAAGAATGCTGAAGACAAAACTTCCCAGCCAACTGTTGACCAAAAAGTAATTTAAATGTTTGGCCATTTTTGAAGGAGTAAGATAGAGTTTATATATTGTACAACATAATGGGTAGGTAGGTGTTGAGTACCAAGATACACCTACTCTGAGATGGTTGTGACCCAGGGGCGGATCCAGCCAGTAAGGTTATGGGGTGATTTCAGTAATATTTGGTAGGCAAGTCTCATAACAGCTTCGCTACTGTAAGAGTGATGAAGTGTACTTCACAACACTGCTGTGACAAAACAATGGACGACAAAATGGCCTTTGATCGCGAATGCTGTTTTACGAATTGTACAAAATCATGGTGAATAACGTTACTTTCGTAGGTTTTGGGGGGGCGATCGCCCCACTGGATCCGCCCATGGTTGTGACTGATCATTCTGCTCTTGTATTTGCTTATTAAATAACACCTACGATATGAACCACGTTTCTGAGCCAAACACGTATAATTTAATAAAATAAATAAAAGTATGGGTGATGTACAGACTATTTCTTAAGATATGCCACCCTTTGTCAGAAAGTGAATCCTCCCCAGAAAAGGTTGGGGAGGATGAAATGTGCCTTCACGTGGCCTTCCCCGTAACGGTATTCTTGAAATGCCAACCAAACCTGTCACTATGAGAGCAACCAAGCTGACCGTGCTGGATGTGTCCGGGTACGCCTTTTTCAAGGCGCGGCAGCGTCTCTGCTACCGACCGAGGTGCTCAACACCTGCTCCGAGATCTAGTGTGGCAAAGCAGTGGATTGAAGAACTGGCTGAAACGACGAAGGAAGAAAAGAAATCCAGTGAGATTTTCAATAATATTGAAATACGTGAGCGAGTGGTTTTACATGAACATCTTACAAGATATGCCAATTGGAACTGAAGCATGTTGCGACACCAGATGATTACCCCGACGACGAAATAGGGATAAACATTGTCCATTGTGGGCTTGTGAAGTATTTAACAAGCGATGGTGTTATAAATACCTGAAGGAATTCATACACTGTGGCTAAAGTACATTGTAAATACAGTAGAATTGCCCTATAACATCACTTCATGGGACCAGTGAAAAAGTGTCGTTATAGGCGAACTGTTGTTGCAGCTGAACTACAATAAATCGTTTCTGAAATGGCTTTTTAGTTCAATGCTAAAGCCTGGCAAAGGTCAGATGTTCTTTGATTAGGATTGCCACTTACTATGTTATGTTTTGGCGTATACTCTGACAAGACAAAGTGAGAAATTATTTTGTGTTTGTTTTTGAAACTGTAGTCAACATCGTTGTTGGCATATCGAAATGTTTTACAAGTTTTGCCACTTTCGTACCATTTTCGCTATTGAATGAAACGAGCATGTCATACTTTTTTCATAATGGGATGGTGCTTGTTTTGTTCGACAATTTCCGTTCTACTCCACCAAGACTCGATCAAACTGACTACAGTCGCAAAATCCCTAATGCTGTACTGTAAATCTCATGCAATGATTTGCCTCATTGATGTTGATGGCACAATCCTCGATGCTATTATCACATCAATCTTGACACGGCTCAATGATTGGCAGCTCTTTAAATGCGTTCCTATTCAGTCATGAAAGACTTGTGCGGTGGCTCCTAATAGACGAGCTTACACTTCAAACTGTAAAGAAAACTTGCAACTGTCGTTATAAACGAACAAAATACTCTGCCGTGACCGACAAAATGCGTCGCTACAGACGAAGTGACGACATAGCCGAAGTCGTTGTAGTCGAATTCGAATGCACATAAAAGAAAGGAATTCTGCCGGGACCGACGAAAAAGCGTCGTTATAGGCGAACTGTCGTTATAGCCGAAGTCGTTAAAGGCGAATGCTACTTTACATTTGTTTTGCTTTTACTACGGTTCTTGAAAGTGCTTTTGCAATCCTAGTGTTTTTAAACTGTGGCAGAAAAGTAAACGAGCTTTTAATTTTTAAAAACTTTTGAAAAATTGAAGGTTATGCAAGACAACGATCCAATCGCAATCCCGGGAAACTATGCACTGCTGAAGCCGCGATTCAAGTGAACAATATTCAATAATGCTTCCGATATTTCCAAACTTTGATGAGTTTGATAGCTGACTAACAGTACACAAGACTAAAAAAGCTGACAGACAACTTGAAAAGCTGTTTCTTTTTCGAACAAGGTGATGGGTCAAAGTTTCTCCGCGTTTTTCCCGACCGCACCACTGGTTATAGCAGTTTTGGATGTAACAGGTTACGAAAAATGAATCCTAAAAGCTTTCGAAGAAAGAGTGGAGAAGCACAGGTTTTTAAGCTATCTGAATGCAAACAAATCGGAAACATCAAAGAACAGGTGTAAGCACAGCATTTTCCAATTACAACGAGCTGGGCTTAAATTGCTTAGTTGATGCTGCATGCAACTGTGAAGGTGGTGGCAGCTGTAGGATGACTGGTTTAGCGATTTTTTAGACCTGGCATGATGCCAGCGCAAGTTCTTTTACCCAATATTTTCAATTTGGATGTAGCCAATTGAAATGACAGCATTCAGGGGTAGATGAATTATATTATGAACAGCTTCATTGGTTGCCATGTTTGGGTTACTCGCTCCAAAATATTTTTTTCGATATTTTTTTACCAAGTTAGAAATGTTTCATAGGCAAGTCAAAAATAATTTGGAAGTTGCAAGCAGAAAGCTCTAGGTGAAAAAGATCGACAACTTTCCAAAAATTATCCGCGATAAAATGGTGCAGGTCTTTTGGGAAAAATTTTCAAAATTTAAGTAAAACGTTTTTGTCAACTTCGATCACATTGTCGACAGACCAGTATTACACACGGAGAAAAATTTAGTGAAGATTTTGTTCTTGAATAAAAAAGTCAAAAGGAAATTGAAAGCTTATATTTAATATGGCATAAGAAACAGCAGTGCTTTAATAATATCAGACTGAACTGAAGCAAAGTTGATTTAGATTTTTATATATTTGGGCAAAAGCCTCAGCTTTATAGGTTCATACGCTAAAGTCTTTTTTGTATTCTGATAGTTTTAAGAAATTTATCCTATTATCATTATTTTTATTCTGTGCAACCATGAGATTCATTGAAAATGCGTTATTCACAATATGGCACAATATAGCAACACATTGTTTCAATGTACACAATTTACGTTAAAAACACTCGAAATGGCAGATGAGAGTGATTTGAAAAACTTGAAAGAAATTGAAAATTGTCCTGTAATTAGAGTGTCAAAGATCAGTCACCTCAAACTTATGAAGAATCAAATTATATAACCGAATGTGAAAATTTTAAACATCTAATTTGTACAAAAATACATTTTTGCTTTACGACCTGATAGTTATTGGATAAGCAAGTTGTGTGTTGAGATCTTTTATTCATTTCCAAGAAATCGTAGTTGCACCAGTGGGTCGCAAGTCGATGTTGCATGACGACGAAAAACAATAAAATGTTGCTTTCTGCTAAAACGCCTTGCTAGTCTTCTCATAGATTTTCTATTACTCTTGCAAAGTACGAACATTTACCAAGTAAACAAGGCACAACGTGCGAGGATTCATTGCATGGCGACGTCTCCCCACATGTCTGGCTGATTAAAGCAGTCTTGTTATTTGACGACTTGATCAAGTGTAACGACACACAAGCGGCCTCTATTTAAACATATATAAGCAACCTGTGGTGCTCAACGTGTTACGCCGTACCAGAGCATCTTGAAAAGCAAAACAAGAGTTGGAAGAGATATGATAAAACTGTAACAGCTCAGAAAAGGGAAAGAAAAGCTTTTTTGAACAGTTTCTTGCAGATCATTACAACAGCCACTATGAAAAGGCTCAACAGTACATGAAAATGTAGGCTTCGTTTTTACTAAGAAAAGTGCTGTAGCAAAGATTTGGGGAAACTGATTCGTTTTTCCGTCGTTGCAAGCAAAATTTACTTTCCGCGAAATGCTTGATGCTGAAAAGAAATTCTCAGACTTGAAGCATGCAGGATGTAACTTTCTGAAAGTTTTAACATACAGCTTAACTAGCAAATATTGCATTCACGTATTGCTCACCGTATGTAGACGAGCCCATGTCTCAAGTTTTTTCAGTTGCAGTCAGACTGCTCTGATTGTCATAAATGGTGATTATTTAACGTTTTCTGCTATCTGGTTTTTATCTGAAAGCAAATGGGCGGCACAAGTGTGTGACTGCCTGTAGCTGTATTTAGAGCCCCTCATTTTCACGAGTTGAGAACAACTGATATTTGCTTCAGAAGCAAATGTTTGTTTCCTATATTTCTTGACCAGTTCGTGTGAAACACGGTTTTACAAAAAATTTTTTTGCAAAATTGAAATCCATGTATTTCATTTCACATTCAGCTATAATGCGTTTATTTCATACCAAGCTATACGAAGGCGAGGCTGTTATTGATAACATTTCTTTGAGCCATTAATAATACCAGAAAATAATCTTTGGTAAGCAATGCACGGAGTTGCTGTAGATTTTTATTGCGAAAAATATAGCCACAAATATTGAAAACCTTATTTTATTCGAGGTTTCAACTTAGTCGTAAGCCATCACCAGGAACATTAATAAAATACAACAGTGATAAAACAGAGAAGTAAAGATGCATTTTGAAGGCATTCGTTCTGTACTGCATCGTAGAGCCAATTGTACATTAAACAGCAGTTAAGGGAATTAAACAAACCATCGATGTTGAGATCTGGTTGGTGTTTTTGTATCAAAAGAAACTCGATCAGGAGAAGTTTCTTTTGACCCGCGATGCAACCTATATTTCTGGTTGCTGGAAGTTAAATCGATCAAGAAACTCAAATTTGATCAATGCCCTGAAGTATGCAAACATTTGTTGGCAAACCCAGGCACTGATTAAACATAATGGACTCTGTGACGTAATACAGCCCGAATGCCTTCAATATGCATCTTTACTTTTCTGTTTAATATATTGTTTGCAATGAGAAAATGGTCGTTTGACAATTTAATGTGAGATCATCATTACGTATCGAACATCATTACTTTCAGATCGCTAATAGCTTAACGTTGCTCGTTGGAGATTAATTTATCTTGCAGTAGAAACGCAATACAGAAAAGAATATTGCACATTGACTTAAACCTTTTACAGGGACAATGGCGGCTTAGTCGTGTGAAATGACGCAAACAACTGAGAGCCGATCACAGGGGACAATTTCTTTGCCAATAAAGAACCCAATGAAGTTGCTTAAAGCACGTTTTTGTACTACAAAAACTGGAAATTTTGCCTTATCTACAAACATGTTCAACAATCTGCTTCTATGACATATTGAGAAAACAGCATGGAAAACGATTGGTCATCAGGATTTGCAGAGCTTCTGATTCTATTTCTATTTCACCAATAAAAATTTTCACTGACACAGAAATGAATCAACACGTGTTTTAAAATTTTTTGACTGCACTTTTAAAACTTGTTAAAGCAGAACATAGCCGCTTCCGAACGTTATTCGAAGCGCAGTAGCAATAACAGGATACCATGTAAAATGAAAGCGAACAAATTAAAACTGCTGGAGCAAATCAAGGGAAGCGTAACAAGAATGTTATCTTCGGCATGCACATTGATATTGAGTAAAGGCATTGCATCACACACTGCGTTTATGGCAAAAAATCCTTGGTGAAGTGCGTACGCATCTTTCAATCTTACGTAAAACGATTGAATTACAAGCAAAATGTTCAGTTCAGTTTATACTCGGTTGTTGTACTCCTTTCGGAGTGGCACGAGTGGTATGCGGAGCCGATCTCTGCTTGCTTGTGCCGTGGGTCACGCGACTGCTTTTGCAATGAATGTTGCGTTGGTGGCGAGCCAATGACAACACAGGCGTTCGCGCGTTCCCTTGCACCCAACAGCTAACATCAAGCACGAGACAGGCTGAAAAGAACTAGACAGGCTGTAAGAACCGTTTTTTATGTCTTCAGCATGATCCGACAGCGAATCGAAGCGCCAGCTTTGGTAGCCCGCGTGCTCAACCACACGCACCACTTTGGTAGCCCGCGTGCTCAACCACACGTACCACTTGGCTTAGCTGGTTTCAAAAGCAAAATGAATAAACCAAATTTCTTTGCTTCAAATTGGTATAATTTGCATTGGTGTTTCTTACTCTGCAATCTCCTAATAATATTTTTTGACGAAGGTGTTCGCAAACCTCACAAATTTGAGAATGTTTTGGCCTACCGGCAAAGTATGATCAATAGCGGTTTTATTTTTGTCAAGAAATATTCAAGGAAATAAATCGCTTGTCGAAATCAGTTAATGTGTTTGATCACATTTTAATAAAGCTACTATTCGATAAACTCATAGATATGCAACATAAATTTTATGAAAGCGTCACACAGGTGGATCATAAACTTTATGAATCAGAAAAGGAATGGACGGGTTAGTAGCTGCTAATCCTGGCTGCTTTCAACAAACAAGTCTATCTTTGGTGTGGCACCAACACGAAAACATCTGAGTACTCAGCGGAGTCAGCGCGCCGATGACGTTTTACAGCTTAGCCAATCCAACAAATTTTTTGAATGTGCCTACCTTAATCTGATGCACACAGGCTTACCGCAGAAATCTTCACACATTTAGCCAAACACAAAGATCAAATGATTCAGATCATATTTGTTTCGTTTTGCTTAAAAATGTTGCGAAAGAACCTAGGCCAGGTTTCGGCAACCTTTCTGGACTACTCGGCCACTTCAGAGGGCCAAGAAGGTAAACTAGGCCAGAAGAAACAAAGTTTTCCAAGACAGGCTGTTATAGTCTGTTGTATGAGTTAGACACGAAATTCACTGAAGACATGGACAGGGTAGACTTACTAGCTGCGTTACGAGATTTGTCAAGAAACGGTTCCCTTTCAGAGCAGACATGTTTATAACAGACCATTCACAACAGACCAGGTTCATAACAGACAATGTTGACAATGTTCATAACGGGTCTGTTATAAACGTGGCTGCTATGAACTGGTGTGTAATGAACGGGTCTGTTATGAACAGATCTGTTGCGAAAGTGGTCTTTTCGGATTGTCCGTTATGAGTGATCTGTAGTGAACAGGTCTGTTCTGAACGGACACTGCCAAGAAACTGGTAGGTTGCAGACTATTGTTTTGGGGTCCGTTGGAGGTAACGCGCGAGATAACGTTAAATTCGCCGCTATTGGTCGATTACCCTTAACGCTTGGCTGAAAATTTGTGCACATATTAACTCACCTCATTTGCAACTCACAAACGAGTCAGGCCCACGCTAGTGGAATACAAATGCCCTTTAATTTACATTCAGAACCGAACACAGCGAAAATCTCAACTCCCAGGCGACGTGTTGTACTGTAGATTAATTATACCGCCTTCTTGCGAGCCAGCATTATCAAGCAGACAGACTCACATTGCAACGTTTTTTTTGCGCGCAGGCAGAAAACGTATTTAATTGCATCGAAGTGCAAGATCAACAATATCAACTTGGCTGCAGCATTTGCAACCGTGAACAAACAGTCCACCGAAATAAACCCTAAGCATGAGCCACCAGCGACCTATACAAGTACTCATGGACAGACTTACCCACGTACTCAATCGGTAGGTGCCAGAATCTGTGGCGTAACTAGAGGTTTGAGCAAGAGGGGTAAACTTAGCTGAAGAGGGCCCACTGGTTACCGTAGGAGGCCCACTGGTCAACACTCATAAAGAAGTTGAGAAATGATAGTACTGTATATCACGAAATGGATAGCTCTACTAAAACCCGAAATCATCGAAAAACACTACGTAAAACGCAAAAAACAACCGAATGAAAACCAAAAGAACATAAATGTAAGCTATGTGGGGGCCAGGTTTTTACATTTAGCTTGCCAGGGGGCGGTTCACACCTCTTCTCCCTGTCAGTCACGTCACTGACCAGAATGTTTGGAATGAAGGAACCCCACAGTGGAAGTTCGTAGAACACCAATAACACGACGCTGTTTTCTTGGTGAGACATTTCGGTCATTTGCCCAAAATAGCTAAAAAACTTTTGCCATTTTTTCGTTTTCGGATATTTTTTTACAACTGAAAAAAGTATTATGACCGAAGTAACTTAATGTTTTTTGGCATTTCAAAGTAAATTCGGTCAATGACTGAAAAAAACAGGCACGAAGTCGAATGATAACGCAATGGAAGTCTACCTGCGACCATCCGCGTACAAAATCCGCAGATATCTATCTGAATCATGCTTATATGGACAAATGGCGTCATTGTAATGTAAATAACATTGTAAGGTTGGGAGAGAAACAGTATCTCGGGACTGTGTTAACACAGAACTGTAAGTGCAACAGAACAAATCAAAAAGGAATAATCGAATGCTAAAAGACGCGTTGGTCTTGCTCTGGCGCCTTAGCAAAGTACAATCAATTAGTCCGGATGCAATAATAAATAACTAGGATTGCGTTAAGTCGGACTGGAACAATTGCAAGGCCGGTGGTTGCTGACCGCTGATGGCGATCCTTTAATGCAGAAGCCAGAGAACTTTTTCTGACTAATTCTATTCATTCATTTTCATGTCTGCTTTTCCTCTGGGGAGGGTTGTGGGAGCAGCAGCCCTAGGAGGACTCGAAATACCTCACGGTCATCAGCAATCTCAGAGAGATCTGCTGGCTCCACACCAAGACGGAACCGAGCAAGGTCGGAGATGTAATCACTCCACCTGGTCTTTGGACGACATCTGGGCCGCTTTCCCGTGGACGTAGCTAGCAGGACTTGCCTCGCCCATCTTTTCTGGGACATCCCTACACATCGCCGAACCAACCTAGCTGGAGTTTCTCGATTTGCAGAAGTGTCTAGGACATCCAGGGCTTTAGGAATTTCACAGCTGCGGACTTTGTCGTGAAGTGCCATGCCGTGAGCTCTTAGCAAATCTCTGCCGCTTGGACTTGGCATAGCTTAAAAACTGACAGCTTTGCCGTGTTTGAATGCTCACGTTTTGTTAACACAGTGTTATAAGCTGCTCACGCAAAACTGCGTTTGCTTTACCAATCCGTGTATCAATCTCCTTATACCGCCTTCCGTCACTGATGAATACCACCCCAAGGTACTTGAACTTCTTCACCTATTGTAGTGTATTGCCGCTTACTTGCAGAATGCACTGCCTTGTGTTTCTGGAGAGACGTGATACCTCGGTCTTTTTAATGCTGATTTTCATACCGGATTGGTGGCACGTAGCAGCAAACCGAGCAACTGCATGTTGAAGGCCCTGTTGAGAAGATGCTAGCAGTACTAATTCTAGATTTGGAAACTCTCTGGTGATTTTTGAGTTGTGTAAAAATAATGAAAATCTGAACTCCCCATAACAGTGCTCTTTAATGTTTTTAACGTTCAATACCGCTAATCATGCCGAAAAAAACTTTTCGACAATACACGAAACATTTGAAAAAAGTCTCGCCCAGTTAGGCCACGTTTATCTCATGTACATAATTTCGATCACCGTAGGAGGTTATTTGTGTTTCACGATGACCATTTTGGACATTGACGATCTCATAAAGCGATCGTCAAGAACCCCTGCCCAAAAACCTTAAAGTTACTAAACTTTTTTCAAAAAGGTGCTACTGTCACGTGTTATGCAATATTAACGCATTATTTATTTAGTATATTATTATAGAGCGTCAGGTCTTATTGAAGTAAGACTATTTCCTATTGCAATTAGTCTACATACGTCACAGCGCCAGTCTTTGTAAAGTTTAGGAATTTACTCAGAGTTAACAGATATCTCTAGTTTTCGTAAGAAGTGATGTGAAAGCATACGTAATTGCGATTACTTTTAACAATTAGTGAAACAACGTCAAGATTACTTTACACTGGTTCCACCAGCAAAAGATGTCGCACCTAATAAAAAGGTACATACATTCGGCATGCGCGTCAATTGTGAATGAAAGCGTTGCATCACACCCCGTATTTGCCAAGTGAAGCGCTAAATCGAAAATATCGAGAAAAGAATCAGAACATAATCCAACCTTTCTCTTAACATGTATCTCTTCAGCATTCCCACAGATGAGCATGTACCCCTTTAGCATTTCAACAGATAAGCATGTACCCCTTTAGCATTTCGACAGAGGAATAAGTACACCTAAAAATTCATATGACAAAATATTTTATCATGATTAATCATAGATATATTTGGCAACAAGCATAAATGATTTTTGAAAATAATATTCACTAATATATGTGTAAAATATAGAAATAATATAACACTATATTTTTCTCTTCTATTGCTAACTTTAAATGTACCCCTTCGGATAGGCAAATGTACCCCTAGAGCAGTTTTTTAAGGCGTTTTAGGGACCCGATTCGGGTCCCTGGAATAGAATCAGAGAAATCAGGTCCCTACAGGTCCCTACTGGGCACCTAACATTTTCCTTAAGAAAAACCCTGCCCTAGGGGTTCATGTATCCCAGGCTGGGAACCCCTGCCATAGGTAAATACTGAAGGCTGTGACGAAGATAATACGGCAGTTAAAAAGGTTCTTATATTCGAATGCTGAAGCGTTCGCAGGACAGCGAACTGCTTGTAAGGTATAAAAATGAAGTTCAATAAAATAGTGGTGTAAGCGAAAAAAAGGCCAGAAACTCAAGCAAGGTCAAGGGTAGGACAAAGTAAGCAACACTTCTTCTGTTTGTACCTCCAATCCTTTTATGATGTAACGGGGAAATTATAGTCCACAAAAAACGCACTGCATACATTATCGCCTGTATCCTAGTAGAACTTTTTGAGCGAATCCATTTCAGACTCTTAACATCAGAATGTTGTTGCCATGCGTAGTTTCCAGTGTTTTTGGCGTTACTGAAAACCGGCGTTTGAAAGGATTTTAGACACTCAGTTTTAATAGCTTGAAGCTTACCAACCTCTATATAGAAATGTTTACACGAATTTGTTGCGCTTTGCTCAAGCTATGGTTTTGTAGATTAACTTGTATGCTGCAGTATGAGATTTGGAGGTCAGTTCATGCTTATGTCAGACTACATTTAAAATTCCAAAAGCATTTTGCAACCTCCTCACCATTTTTTCTGTTTCTCTGCAAAATTCCATGGCCAAACGACATTGTCTTTCCAAAGCAGAACTTTGCTTGATCAACATAAAACCTTGCAAAAAATTAGGTTGGAGCTATGCTGTGAACTTTACATGTTGTTGGTGGTTATTTCACTCATCTGAGAATGGTCTTAGAATTATTGCACCTTCAGTTTAACACGAGAGTGCGTTATAAACAGTGAACTACATCTGTGAATGTGTGCAGTAGCTAAGGGTTTTGTATTATACTGAAAAAAGTTCACTCAGGCAAACCGTTGACGTTGATTTGAGGACATGGCAATAGTCGGTCTTGACCCCAAGGGCGTAACGAGGTTAGATGGCGCCGGGGGCAAGAAATACGTTTGGCACCCCATGTTCGAACCTAAAGTTTTTCGGAAGCAAATATGCTGTTGAAGAAAGCACTTGCGACATTATTGGGACTTTTCGGCGCCCCTCGCAGTGGTTCCGCTTATCCATAGTGATTCTGCGCCGGGGAATTGTGCCCCCCTGCCCTTTGAGCTGACTTCTTTTTATGTAATTTGAGATCTGGCGTACAACAAGATTGCTTTATCAGGTTCTAAATTGATATGCTTCTCTGCAGATAGGTATTCGAATGTTATAACTGCTGAAGTAAAACAATTTGTACTCTTTTTTAGGTATGAAAAGTGCACAGCACCCATGATTTAGGAAACTACGTTCCTAAAACTTGGCCATGTCCTATGTGAACGAGGCCTTTCAGGGTGAAATCCACCTTACCTCTTTCACTACAAGCTGGCCCGTGGTTCATACCCAGCTATCTGAAAGTAATGGAACACAAGACTCGCAAGCTCAACTGCCCGGAAGCAATGGAGCTGAAGGGCCGCATAATCAGCTCCCTGATGATGCCAAATCTCAAGGACCAAAAGCATCTGGATACGAAGAAACTAATTTACAGCGGTCTCTGGAGTTCGTGGTATGTTAAGCACATGTTTTAAGAACTAAAAAAGTAATGTGACAGTTGAACATGACGATGACCATAGGCGTACGGGAAGGCACTTCACTGGCGGGGCGGACAAAATTTGCCCTGAAAATAACAATTTGCCATAAATATAAACAATTTGCCCTGAGACTAACTTTTTACTTTAATCCGAATGGGGCCTGAAACCTTATGTAAATCTGTACTAAACAGTTGAATTCGTTTATAACGGCTTCCTTTGTAACGTCAATTCGCCCATAACGTTACATTTTATTTGGTCGCGATGGCATCTTTTACATGCGTTTCAATTCGTTTATAATATCAATTCGGCAATAATGTTCTTTATGCAATCCCCTAGAGGTGCCATTATAGGCAAATTCTGTAGTTACCTTGCTTGTCAACTCAAGGGGTTGAAGTTCCTTGCGTGCTGTGTTCTCCCAGACAAGAAACTTTACGGTAATTGATTTTATTGATGCAAATATGTACGTGACTTCGATGATGCAATGAGCTTGAATAGCAAGTGTCAAAGCGATAGTTAGCAAAAGCGATAGTTCCGGATCGTACGGTCTGACTCCCTGTACCTGCCTGTGTCATCGCTGCTGTGCGCTTGAGCAAGGCACTAAAGACACGCACTCAAAGGAACCAAGCAATATGCACGTCCGTGCTGATCGCTTCAAAAACTCCACTTAATCAAAAAATTTTATCATCTTAACGCCCTGCACCTCCGCCCAGCGCAAACTCGGAAACGAGCAAAGAAAGATTTACTGAATTCTTACACCAAGCTGTTGAACTGCCGACATCCGATTGTTCGATTTTTACAGAAAACGAGAGCTTGGTCCAGATCAAAGTCACTATAACCAATCACGACTTTGGTCCAGATTACACGATACACTAGCCCAAATTACACGGATCACCCCCAAGTGAATATATAAACTGTATTGAAAATTTTTTCACCGTTCGCGATTTTTGAGCAACTTGCGCTTGCCCTGAAAAAACAGAGTTGCCCTGAAAAAACAGAGTTGCCCTGAAATTTTTCACTGTGTTGAATGTACTTTTTACGTTTAGAATTTTTGAGCAATTTTGCGTTTGCCCTGAAAAACAGAGGGTGCTGTGAATTCACTGTACTGAATATATATTTTTTATTATTCAGGATTTTTCAGCAACTCGCGCTTGCCCTTAAAAACAGAGTTGCCCTGAAAATTTTCACTGCATTGAATACACTTTTTACATTCAGCATTTTTGAGCAACTTTCGCTTGCCCTGAAAAACAGAGTTGTCATGGTATTTTTCACTGTATTGAAATATTTTTTATCATTTAGGGTTTTTCAGCAACTTGCGCTTGTCCTGAAAACAGAGTTTGCCCTGAAATTTTTCAAGCCCGTGGGGCGGCCGCCCCCCGCCCCCCCGCCTCGTACGCCTGTGACGATGACAAAATAAGGGGTTAGAGCAGGATTTCTTAACTCGTTTGAGAAACAATGGGTTAGAGGCTTTTCCTCAAAAAAACGTTTGGCATCTTGAAGTCTGTGAGAGTTGGAATGAGACCACAGGCTAAGCGTTCGTGTGAGGCATAGCACATCAATTTTTTTTGCTTTTAATGAGGAGTATAAAAAAACAACATTCCAATAAACAGTGCAAAAGGTTTACAGACTTTTATTTACTTGCCTTGCTCATTGTCATAAAAAGTAAGAAGCAAGTGTCTGCAATTATGACCAAAATTTAACTAAAGTTTCCAAATTTCCAGCGTTTTGCGTTATATACAGTATTCGGAGACAAATCTGCAGGGTGCTAATATTGCACAACAAGCATGAATGTTTCAAAGCATGCTGGTATCTTATCAACGGTTTATTACGTCTGTTTCTGCTGTATTGTTTTTTTTGTTTTTTCAAAGAATGAAAGCAAAATTTGCAAACCAGTTACATTCATAAACAGTGAAAATCGTCCGAAGGCACAATGATTGCTTGCAGCCTGAAATAACTGTCCGGCAGACCCTGTGAATCAATTGCTCATATATAGTGAAGGGTGCAGCAGAAGGGTAACCTGACTGCATTTGCGGGCTTCTTCAAGGTGTATGAGCATGTTTGTAGGCCATTTTTACTTTTTCCTTCTTTGGACACCGGTTTTGTGGCAAGAAGTTCGGGCACTATTCCGCAAAATGACCTTGTTATGGGCCAGAGTAATCTGTTCACACGAAATTGTGCCTGAAACCCCCACAACGACCACCAACCGTACACATTACAGCTCGTTCAGTACACAACCTTTTTTCAAGCGTTTAAGCTGAATCCATTTCAACGTTCGATGAATTATTTTAAACTATCAAGATTATGGAAACACTTCTTTCTTCAACTATGCCAAAACACAGATTGCACATAAAATCGTGAAAGACTTAAGTGCTACAAGTTGCCAAAGATGACACACTGAGTGAAAGAAAAGACAGTAAATCTAAATGTGCAAACCAACTTTTTCGCAGCGAGTTGCCTTCAATTTGTTTGAGGCTTAAGTTGTGTCAAAACTTTTCTTTACTAGGGTCTACTCTATAGTATCTCTGACTGTTTATTGAACAAAGTCAGATACTTATTCTACTACCAATTTACTCACTTTTTCGTGTTCGCTTTGGTTATAGTCACTTCAGTTTAAACTGCTGTTCCCACCAAAGTACTTCTAAATTTTCACCATAGAAAGAAAACGCAGTACATCCAGCTTATGTGTTTTGCACTAAGTTAACAATGAGAGTGGGTAAATGATTATTTATTACAGAACGGTAATTGCGTAAGCACCTCAAAGAAATATTTCACAGAATTTTTACTGGCGCATCAGCAGCGATGTGCGGCAAGATGCAGGTTTCAAAGTGTTTTGCACTGCAAATAAGTTTTCTGTCTATTTTCGAACTGCACTTTTGGTTAAAACTGCAGCGTAGAAATGAATTGGAAACAAGAGGATATTTTTCAGGCAATTCATGGCTCGCCACGACATCCGAGGGCCGTTTTCACGAAACTTTCAACAGCAATTGGTTTTGGCCTAGGAGGCGAAACACAGCTGGCCGAGCACGATTTAAATAATGCTGGTATAAAAAATAGAGGGTATCTGTGTTTTTTTTATGAGCAGTTGGAAAAAACTCACAAAGCAGTACAAATGATTGCCACTTACTTAGAAAATATAACGTGCCACCACCAAATACTGAAAAATTTCAGCTTTTCAAGATGTTAAAATTGCCAGATTTTGCGAAAATACCCTTAGAAATTAAGTGTGAATGCTACTCGGGCAGGAAAAATAGTCACCAACGCTGTTCAAACATAACTACGATGTTATTTAACAAATGCCGTTGTTTTGCAGCTAGCCATGTTATGAGCGAACCTTTTTACTACACTTAATCATTGTGTACTACTTCAAATTTTAGAATAAGTGCACCTTCTACGTGGTCCCTGTAGGGTGAGTTTGTTAAAAATCAGCTGGTCGCCACTGCAGACGTGAATGTGACCTTTCTCCACACATTTAACCAGGCCCGTAACCAGGGGGGCGAAACCCACTAGAAAAATTGTCGCTCCCCCTGGAAAAATGTGTTGGATGTAGTTTGAAATTATTGGACATAGGTTAAAAATTTTGGGGCCCTATCGGACAACTCTTCGCCCCTCGTGGTGTCCCAAGCTGGTTACGGGCCTGCATTTAACTCAAATTTTGTCACCACCCATTTTGTGATTCTCTTTGCCTATAGTGAAGGGCTGTAGGTAATAAACTCAGCACTATAGTTTTTCTAACATACATTTTCCAACAACAAACTGGCTGAAGCTTTGACCCCCGTATGAAAACTTGTTCGATTAACTTTTTCAACATAAAACACAGCGTTCATTTAGATCGGTATTTCTGTAGTGTACAACACGTTCCATAGTTGTATAACTTTGTACGTATTCAATACTATGTATCCATCTTCGATAATAATGAAATCGGTTTTCGTGCGGCAGTTGAAAGATTTCAGGTCCATGCCTGCTTTCAGCTTCCGGAAACAGATAATAGAAAAAGATAAAAACGAACGTAAAAAGTGAGATAGGAATAAAAAAGCACCGCAAAAGGAGCAAATAGCACTTTTTGTTTCTTTCCATACAGTGCCTGTTAAAACAGCATGGAGAGTAACAACAGAAGAGCAATGCAAAGCCCCATAGTGGATTTTTGGGCGAGCGAACCCCACAATATATGAACGCGTTGAAAAGTTCATCAAAAGTTTTTAAAATGTTGTACAGTGTGGACATAGCACTTTTTTCTCACAGAAGAAATCTAAGACAACATTTAGTAAATGAACTGATGATCAATGGTGCAATCTTAACGGAAGCTATGCGTTCCATGTAAATATTGCCGATTGAAACACATTCTTTCAAAAAAATCCTTGTGGTTCAAGATGCAAAAATTCTACTGCTTAACTAATGAAAAGTTATAGCAAAGTGTTGAAGCCGAACTGCATTTCTATGATGGGTACTCTGAAAGCGATTAGGATCAGACATTTTGGGAAAAAAGGTTACAAAGTCAGTGAGTGCAATTTACGCTGAGAAATTCCGTGCAAGTTTTCATCTTATCGAACGAGTTGAAGATGGTGCGAGGTATGCACTGGCAAATATTGCCGAAGTTCTAGCAGGTGTTTCTTCAAAAGACGCACTTTTTACATATGAACAACCAAGCCATGTCTAATGAATTGAACTCAGTGAGGGCAAACATTCAACAGGCAAGGAGCTGTTCATAACGTTAGTGACTAGCGAGCTCTTGGGTGAGCATATATGGTGATGAAAGCCATGTGTTCACAGCAACCCATTGAAACGAATAGCTTTGAAAGAAGTTATTGCAGTCACGCGTTCACACCTAAGCATTGTCAAGGATGAAACATAAAAACTCGGTAGTAGTAGTAGTTTCTTGGCGATAAGGGAATAGTACATCTACGTTTCCAAAATAAACAGTTTGCGTTTGCGGGGACACTGAAAAACCAGCACGATTTTCGTGTCCGGCATCCCTAGAGATACTGACAATAAAACACATTACGTGAATGAAAAGGCCAATGTAAAACTGGATAGCAAATGATGCAGTCAAAGAAGGGTGTTTGCGGGACGATCCACACAGTTGCATAGGGGCTGCTGGGTCGAAACCGGTTTCTCCCATTGGGGTGCACCAGTTCCGCGAGAAACTGAACTTGAAGGAGAAAGTGTACACCCAGCCAAAATGAAACTCCCTCCGGGTTACCACAACCCTTTCGCATCCAAGAAAACAATGGCAAGCAATTGCTCTGCAGTACATAAAACAATTGTTTAAACAGCGCTACATAATAAACCCCGTGGCTCAAAAATGGAAGTCTTTTTATCTAAAACAAAACGTCCGCACGATCGAAACACAACATATAGAAGTCTCAAGTATCCTATACCTATTTTGAGCCAACGTTCATGCCAAGTTTTTTCTGTTTGGAGCAGCAACGGGTGTGCTGTGGCGAGATTTGACAAGTTTTATCGCGGATGTGTTTGGTGATGATGAAATAAGGCTCTTGAAACGCGAATGTAAGCGGTCAAAACTTGATCACCTAAAAATTGTTGCTTCCCCCAAGCTTAATCACGCAGTTTTACCTGAATTTCAATGTGGCGTTTTATTAGATATGGAACGACTTTACGACGGTACGTCGTCTTTGGTCTAGCTAGGATCTCTCGTCTACTTTTGGTCCGTGTTTATCTTGCCGACAGTATTTAAGTCAAGTTTACAACTTGCCCAATAGCACATGCACTTTTAAAGCAGTGGTTTCCAACCTTTTTTGGCCACGGCCCACTTTGCAACTCAGCTTTCTTCACGCGGCACGCCAAAGCTATGACGGAACGTACCGTAACTAAAAAGTCGAAGCTGTGAAATTCGTTGGTCCACTGTCCGTTATTATGCAATAGTCTTGCAGGATGATTCTAAAGAGCACCGTTGCACAAGAGACGGGTAAATAAACGTGCTTCGCCCTTCCATCAGTAGACCAAGCACAGACTTGCCAGTCATTTTTCAAGGAAGCAGGGCTGATCGTACGCAATAGGTTCAACTAAATCTTTATCAGTTTTGAAAACTTCGCGGCACACCTGGGACTGTTCGGTGCCACAACCGCTGGGAAGCACTGCTCTATAGCCTGAAATGTAGGGTTACCTACTTTCATGCAGGACTAATGCTTGTGATGTGGGACCCTTTTGGAGTGAATCTTAAATGCTATTAGAAGTTGAAGAACTGGTCAAGCTGGGTTTACATCGCTAGAGTGCCCAACAGTTTCACACGTATTCAACCACAGCATTTAAGCTAACAAGATTGATTGGATTCATTTTGAGATTTCATTTATTTTCAGAAGTGCACAAAACAACGGTTTGCCATCCACCCACGATTTTTTGCTTATGGCAGTCGTTCGACTTTCAAATTAGATCAAGCAGCGGAAGGCCGACTGCGAATACTGCACTGCAACAAGTCAGTGGCAATCAGTTGCATCTGTGACGCAGCAAGCTCGGTGTTTTGTAATTTTTTAATGAAATGTAGCTTACAGATTTTTTTCGGAAACTTGATACTACGTTCCCTTGAACCACTGGAAAGGTTTGGAAGCCTTCTGAATAATTTAGTAGACGTGTGTTGATCTAATTAAGCCATTGATGACAAACTTATCATAAATCAACTCATAGCCGATAGTACTCTTTGCATTCTACATACAACAAACAGCCGGACATTCAAGTTCCACCGGCTCTTTTTAACTCTCGAATCCGGGAACAATAGCCTGCTGGACAGTTCACCCACAGGGCGCCTGTACGCACGTAATATTCACATTCCTGCCGCAGATTTTTACATGCGTGAAATGTCTCCAATGCTTCAGCCTGTTCCAACTTTATAGCAATTCATTTTGCCACAAAAATTTCATAAACGCCGGTACTGCAGCAGGAGTCACTGTAGCGATTGTACGCGCCGTATTTGTCGACAAATGTTTTTTTCTTTTCGTTCATTTAGAGCAGGAATGTTATTGAATAGGTAAAGCAAATACGTGGTTGCGATAATGAAGGCTGATTAAATGTTTGCTGTCAAAGACGAAAGTTTTCCAATATTTGCATTCGTACGGTATTGCTTGCCATCGGCTATGTAATTATTACTCGCATATTACCAACTTTTCAACCACCTCTGCTGGATGAAAAACAAGCATGAACATTCCCAAATCCTGTAATTTTCGAAATTCGTCCAATATCTTTGTACAAGTCATATCTTTTCAGCATATTTCACAAAGACGTTGCCTTGTCTTTTTCATCACGCGTCCGTAGGGCTTCAGCAATTCACGCAAACTTCGAAAAATTTTTGTTTTGATGTTGTCCTCACAAAATTGAAGGTTGCAATTTTGTAGAACAGCTTCTCAGGAACACAAAAACGTTGTACCACCAACAGTTTTAACAAACGACAGTCAAAATTTAAAATTTGCGCTTGATCCACATTTGTTTGCTTATCCGTTTGGTTGACTGCTAAAAGGCGGAGCTGAGCTTTCACTGAAAACGTTGCTTATTTCGTGTCAACAATTTCTAAACCAAGTATACATCTCGGTTGCACCAATGTACACGTACAAAAGTGCACCGATGTACACATACAACACTGTTGCTTTGCCCAACTCTCCAACAATGTTCACAACTCGTGTCAGATGGTTGGTCATATGTTCAAACGCATTTATTACAATTTCGGTACTCAACAGTGGTTGCTAAACTCATATGAAAGAGGCAAATGTATATTTGTTTACTACTGTTTGTAGATAATTTTTTCTTCTTGCACTATTTTTACTATTTTTGGACGTTCAAACTTGGTTTCACCTGAGATTCTTCATCCATGTAAACGTTTTGTCTCCTAAATTTGCCACTAGTAAACGACAACGGTATTTGTTTACTATCAAGGAAAACTTCCTGCATGTGATTCGGCAATATATGAGTTTACCTTGCTCATATGCTGTAAGCATTTAGCACAACGCTGTTCTTATTTTTATTATGCTTTTTGTGGCGGCAATTGGCGGAAGACCAGAGTTTGAAAGTTGCTTCTTGCAGGAGCGGTTGAGATTAACACTCTTACTCAAGGAGCGCTACGGCAATTCACTCAATGGTCGGGGAATGAACAACCAATCACTCATTTGAGTAGTGGATACTACCACTGAGCTATCACACATTGTCACAGTTGGTTGGTCAGTAGTTTCAAAAATATATTTTGCTAGAATTTAACTGGTATTTAGTCTTGTTGCATGGAAGGAAGCCAGCACCCTCCACAGTGCAGAGCACGTTTAGAATGCTTGGTGTAACACGTTAAAAGGGGTGGGGCGGTTTAGATTTAGCTTGTTTTTTATCTCGACTTAAAATCAGTGATAATGCTGCAGCAATGCTCTATTTTTTACTGCGGTTTTACTACGGTGATGTTAATGATTTCACTCTACAAATATGTACCTTCCGAGGGAGTGGAGTGTTCACATGTTTATTTGAATTCGTAGGAAAATTTGTCAGCAATTCTCTTAAATATATTGTCATGCCCTATTGTGAAAAGGTGAAAAACTTACTATGGACCGGTTTAGTGATAATCACGAAGCTGCTTACATCATAGCCTCGAACGAGCTCAGTTACACCAACGTAAAACAACTTGCTCTTCACATTTTATAAATTGAAACAGGCTTAGCTAGAACTGGAGCTTTCCACAATATGACTGAAACGCGTAACTTAACGTCACAGAGTTGGTCTTCACCAACACAAATAATAGTTGATGGAAAAATGGTGTTGCGAAAGGCTTGGAAAGTGTGTTCCACAGAAAAGCATTTTACTCCGTATGTCACCAGCATGTCTGTTTTACATCAGTGTAAACAAATCTATTTGGTGACAAGGGTGCATTAAGTCATGAATTTTCTCTGTTAATTTAAGTTTGCAAAATATGTAAACAAGTCCAAGCCCTTTGAAGCACTGCATTATTCTTGCGATTTGCTAGTACGATTAAAAGAAGCATCAGACTATTAATTGCAAAAAACTAGAAAAATTTTCTAAAAGGCGATTACCATGAATATGAAAATATTGTGCCCATTCTCATCACACACCACAGAGTCCGCCTTCCCACTATCCTCTAAAATATGCTACACGTAATGCCAACTGGATGAGAAAAGTATTCTTTTGTTTAAATATTTAAAGATGTGCTCAGACCAGATGCATAATTGTGAAAATTTTAAGGAAGAATTGCCCGGGCTAAACCACCTTTTCTTGATTTTTTAGAGGCCCGCACCGGCCAACATACAAAGCACATCTCAGCCTAACACACAATGAATCAAATCTAGCCCGGTCCAGAACACCCCGTACAAGCCTTGTCTAACAGGGAACTCAACAAACCTTGTCTTGTCTACAACAAATCTTGTCTATCAAGCAGCTGCACATCAGCTTGACCTCTATGCTAAGGCGTACAAATAAGAACAAAACTAAGCATCTGCGAGTACGTCAAATATACTATTAGAGTCATTCGTGGTATACTATTAGAGTCATTCGTGGTATACTATTAGAGTCAAATATACTATTAGAGTCATTCGTGGGCCAACGTTTTTACGGCCTGCCCGTAGTGATTTCGACATGAACCAAGGCCTGGAATTAAAAATATTCCGGCATGTGTTGGCCTCTACTACGTTTTATGTGCCTGAGCAGACATTATTCCACACAGAAGTGCTTCGTTTATGCATTGTGTAATGATCACCATCACATGCTTTATAGCAATTACAGTGGGCTGTGAAGCGGAACATTCCCGGTTTGGCTCCGCTTGCCGTTCGAACTTCCGACCGAGGAAGTGATTAAAGCCAATTGCTCGCTATCTGCGCCATAACCGATTTGACCAAACATACTCTTGTCTCGTCATTTCTGATCGAGGCATTTTAAGTTTCGGCTTTCACATCAGGCACATTCATCTGATGCAGTTCCCTCTGACTTAACCGAATTCCATGTAGTGGCACTTGTGTGACCACTACAGCTGTGTCAGAGCTTTACTATCTTTTTCATGTCCTGACGATTTTCCTTGTGAGTTTTAATTTGCTATCAATCAATCAGCCTTCGACTAAACTGGCAGAATTGTCCGTCCTGACTCGAAACTGTTTTTTTTGAGTTCTTAATAATTCAGGAAGTTTGGTGCAGTGAAACCTAGACCAGTGAGGTCCTTACGATGACAACATCGAGAACAAACTGTTCGTACAGACTTTGGAACTTGTCACTGATACCGAAGGTCATAGAATCAAGCAAAGAGCTGACTATGCAGCAGTCATCACTGACAAAACGTGGAAGCTTAGCCGTTTTGTAAGAGAATTTATGTAAAAAGTTTTGAGCCTTTGAGCAGGGTTTGAACAAGTTCGATCGAAAAACTTTTTCGCTTTTGCAATTTTTAGAATGCATCATGATAAAGAATGTGAGATCTTTAACTTTTCAAAATGTCCAAAATTTGAAGATCACTACACACATACAAGGTTATTCTTTGCCACTGCAGTATTTGTTTGCCTCTTTTTATCCTGTTTTTTTCACGATTCTGGCATTCTTATGATGGGAAGTTTGTGGAAACTTCGCTTTGTTGTACAATTGCGGGTAACTGCTTTCGACGTCATTGCATCTGCAGGAAATCTTAAGCCTTGACAAACCGAACTTATCTAATTCATTGTGCAGCACGTGAAACGAATTTGATTAGAGAATACAATGCCCCAACAAATCTGCGCGTTAATTAAACTTTGAACAGTGATTCACGGTTTTTCCAATGCAATGAAACCAGGAAGGTAAATCAATGAAATCCATTCCGCTAAGTCAGTAATTGTTGCTTGCAAATGGGGCCAAGAGTAATTGCTATCCATTAGTGCGACAGCCAAAACTTGAATTGGTCTGGTTTCTATTTTTGAACATGCACGACTGCCTGTAGTGGTCTTGCGTACATCCAGTTTTATCTGACAAAAATCACCCAGACAAGCAGGTGAAGGAATTACGTACTCATGCGTGTAGGACGTCTGTACCTTGTTTGTTAGGCGTCTCGTTTCCCAATCGTCGATTTCAGGATTTTGCAGAAAATTTTTCAATGGCTGTATCATTTTTGTGCCCAGTGCATTAGGCATGCTAAATTTTATGCGAATTATATGAAAGTGTTCAGAGCAAAGGTTTAGGTAAAACAACTGCTGGTGAAAGCTTGAAGTTGTACGTTTAGTGGTTAGCAGAGCCTCCAGGGGTAATTTTTCAGCTCTTGTTATCGGTTTAAGGTTTTCTGTCAGGTTCCTGTGAAATTTATTTCACAATGTGACAGATTGCTATTATTTTGCATGTGAGCAACCGAGTGCTTTCAGATCACAAATTCTATTTTAGAAAAATTTAATGTCTGCCACAAACAACCAAGTACAGGACCTGAATGGAGCAGAACATTTGTCAAAAATTTGTTATTGCGTTTTTGAATAATAACGTTTGAAAAATAGAGAACACCATACATTGGAAAATAACTGGCGAAAACATTGGAGCTTTTTCAGTAGACAAAAATTTTTTGGCTGGATGACTTAAGCGCTCACTAGCAGACGGCAACAATGCAGCTTTGGTTGAACATGCTTAAAAAAGCGATAAATCGATGTCGTCATAAACAAAATGCTGGGTTCACTCAAACAAACACCACTTTTCAAACATTCGATGTTTCTCTAATCGATGTGACATTTTCATCTTTTGTGTTGGTCATCACGGCTGTTTAGATCACAGAAGTATTGACACATGTCTCTTTTGTGAGCAGCGTTTACGTAATCTTGTGTCGATGTTGTAACTGAATGAACTGCCGTGTGTACAAGGTCATGCAAAACATTGGTGAAAGCCCACGCATGGCTTTAGTCGTTCTGAAGTAAAAAATAGTGCCGCAGTATGGTATTTGTGGGACTTTTGCTTGAAAAATGATTCGTTCAAATATTGCGTCTCGATTAGGTTCTTGGTGTGAAAAAAATACCGCAAGGAAGAACTGTTGTAATTCAATACGAAGTGAGAGTATCCGCTCAATGTTTGTACCCTCAGCATGTGAAACTAGGCTGTATTCTGACTTTCTTGGTTCATTTTTTAAAGACCAAATGTATTTTACGTCAAATTACTTTTTCGCCAATGCGCGCTTCCCCTCAGCAAAAAGAAGGCGGTCGCGCTGCAAGGCAGGCGAAGCCAGAACTACTTTTGATGTTTCAGCGCTAACGCGAAGTGTGTGCACAAAAAGATGTGTTGCTGATGCCATTGAATCTGAACCTCTGTTTAAGTACAACGGTTACTACAAGCCGGGCATTTTGCCTTGTTTCTTATATAGTAGGCAATCTAACTTTTGAATGTCTCACAATATCAGAGCAGATTTACCACATTTATCTGCAAAATGGAATTATAACGATTGCAGCAGCAGCAGCAAAAGTATGACGGTTCGCGTACAAAGCCGAGAAATTTTGGAAGCTAACATGTTTCCCACGCATACGGTGTATATCCAAACGGCCAAAACATTTCATGTGTATTAATGATTTTAATCATTTCTAGTAATTTCTAAGCGAACATTTTGATTAATAAACTGATTGGTTATTTCACGTCAGAAATCTTCTGGAATAGTAACAGTAAAGTTCTGTGTAAAACCATATCTTTATTTGATTATTTTTAGCAAGTGGCCTTTCCTGAAAGACTAAACATCAGACGTAACTGTAGCATATTTTCGAAACAATTCAGCTTAAAAGGTACGACAGTTGCTTATTTCGTTTCAAATGGTATCGTAAGTTATATTGTCAGAGTCAATTACAATAATTTTGAAACATTTTATTTTTTAAAATTATTTCACGTCCACATTTTACGATGTTGCTTTGAACAGTCGGCAAATGTGATGTATTAGGGAAACTTCCACGAAACCAATAAAAGACGTAATTTTTTTCTTGCTTAAAGTACTTCAGTAAAATGTTTAAATTGTTTCTTAAGCAAAGTTTTATTATTTCTTTAAATGTTAAACGTTTTGTGAGGCTATGAAAAATACGTAATTTTGTTTCATTTTTCAATAACAGGTTTGGTTTCTTTTCTTTTCCTGAGCTAAATAGCGATCAAAAATCAATCTAGCTGCTAAAGTTGTCGTTTTAAAGATTTTTCTCGTTACAACGAACTTGAATCTATTGTTTTGCTAAAATGTTTTTGATCAAACGTTCCTTACCCTTGTGTATGTTTAATAATTTATTTTGTTGTCGTCATAAAAGTAGTTGCCGGTAACAGAATAACAAAACGAAAATTAGCAGATGGTCAAAGCGGCCATTCCAAAAGCGATCCGAAACAGATCAAAAGAGAAAAAGGCTGACCTGAAAAACCTTGACGTAAAAATTTGAATGCTTTCCGTGATACCGCCAGCTGGAATTCATAAGCACAAAGTATGGTCTCAGATTCCCGACTGTGAAGCCTATCACGAAGCTAAATTGAAGTCACTGACACAAAACAGAGAGTGAAAACAATAGCCATTAGCAGTTGTTTTACTTTTACATTACTTGGGGTATTTAAAACCAGTTGGAAAGTGGATTTGGACAAATGAATTGCATTTTAATTTCAGTAAATGTAGCTTAGAACCAGTCAGGTGCGGATGCTGTACAAGGTAAGCTGTAAATCGAAGGATATGCCGATGCTACTGGTACGTCTTTTATTGGTTTCGTGGTAGTTTCCCTAAAAAATCATGTTTGCTGACTGTTCACAGCAACATCATTAAATGTGGGCCTGATAAAAAATATTTTTAAATTTATGTAATTGACTCTGGCAATATAACTTAAGATACCATTTGAAACAACCGTCGCAGCAGAATTGTTGCAGAAATGTACTACAGGTGTGCCTGATGTTTAGTCTTTCAGAGAAGGTCAATTGCTAAAAGTAGGTTATTTGCACTTAGTGACTCTTTTGCAAATGCCACACTAGGAAGAAACTTGTAGGAATAAGTCTAGCGTCATAGGAAATGCTTTATATGTGATAAACATCACAAAAACGAGCTTCACATTATAAAGCATGCTCAAGCATGTGGTGTAATGGAACTTACACCCCTTCTTTTGGGCTTGAAAGCTATATGGAAATTTCTTTTCTACACAATTTGTATGGTGCAGTGCAGCTCAAAATTGTGTCGTTGCTCATTCTTAAGCAGAAATATAAAATGCTTCGTTGCTCAAAACGAGATACTTCATCTTCTCTGTTTAAATTTTTCGTTTATTCGTCAAAATTTAATGTTGTGCGAACGGTGACACAAACCGGAGATGAGTTGTAGTCTTCATTCCTTGCAATAATACTGCAGTATACAGTTGTGTACACTCTTCAAGAAACCTGCAAGTTGTCGTTACCATCGCAAACGTATGACATTTGACACGGCTTCAGAACCTGAATTTGTTTGCCTGTGTCAGGAAATTTTCGATTGAATTGATTCCTGAATGCTGTAGTAGCCTTCAAAACGTAGAGTTTTTCCTTAAATCATATTTGTATTCAAGAATTGAGCAGCACAGCGTATTGTAAAGTTATCTTGAGTTTACTTATTATACCGATTCCCTTTGCAAATGAATTGGTGATCTATTTATTCTTGATCTATAAAACAGCAAATTTGTAGACAACAGCGGCTACTTAGCAGACGAAGCATAGCGATGAAAGTCGTGGCAGCTGCTTTTATTTATAAGTACCCAAACGAAAATACAAAACTCGAAACCTTTATTCTTAAGGCGCTCGCTGCTTTTTGCAACGTGTAGTGATTCAGTCCTTCTCAACGAACCATGAGGAAGATCCAAAACATGTCAAACATATCAGTATAAGTTATAGAATAAAGATACTTAAATTGCAATCAATTTGAGTTAAAACTTCTCCGAAGATGATTTAGTGTGCGGCATTCGGGCTTTGGTCTCATGTTCTGTTATGAACTAATGTTTGGAGTTGATCACTTTCATTGATTGCTATATGATTCTTGATTTCTCCATGTTCGGTTTTGACTCTGTTCAGAAACATTTATTGCAAATTTCTAATCGATGAACTTAAAATGCAACTAATTTCTCAACTAGTCTTTCAAATAAAAATTTTACAACCTATGCCTTGGGTTACTTGTGAATTTGCAAGTACATAAACAAAGTACATTTTTGCTTTAACCGAGTGAATCTTTCTATGAATCAACGCTTTTGTTAATGGCTGAGGACGTGCAAGGAGGTGAAAAACAACTTTTCGAACATGGAAACTTTGGCAAAATTTTACAGTTTTGGAAAAATTTCCAAATCTCCATGAGTATTGATTAATGTCGCGTTCACGGATAAGCTTACCGTGTTTTAAAACGCATTATTTCATTCTCAGAAATCACAAGACACTTTAAGCCAGTGGTTCTCAAAGTTTTTTTCACATTCCTCACTTGCAAACCCAAACTTGTCAATTCCTCCCCAAGAAAGGTCACAAATGATGATTGCAAGAATTTCACACTACCTATTGTGAATAAACAACAGACGATTATGAACCAAACAGACTCTTTTAAAGCATCAGTCACTAGAGTTAAGCAGCTTACACCTGCAAGTTACTGCGATTGCTACCTGACAGGCACACAGTCCGCTTGATCATGGGGCTGGTTGATAATCGCAGCTTCACGCTTACCACCGGCAACGACTAAAGGAGCAGGTTACGTCGCATCAAGAACGGCGTCCCACAGGGATCCGTCCTGGCAGCCTTCTTTTCAACATCTACATCTCTGATCTGCTAACCACCGTCTCCAGAAACTATGCATATGCAACGAATTGGCAATTATGTACGCTGTTGGAGACTGACAAACAGTGGAAGGTTCTCAGCAAAGACATGACAAACGTAAGTGAATACCTCCAGACGAAGACGTTACAACTCGGTACTACAAAAGAAGTGTTGGCAGCAGAACCGTTACCAGAAAGCCTTCAATAAGGACTTCACGTTTGTGCAAGGGGACCGACATTCTAAAATTGACAAAAACTCCACTGATTTATAGTGTTTCTTGTTTTAATTTGAGGCTTGGAGTATTGTTTGGGGGGCTAAGCCCACCAAGTTACCAGACTAGTTGGCAGTCATCCACCTCAACAACAAGGAAGCTAAATGTAAGCTGAAAGCCAACCACAACAACGAAACCCTGCCCTTTTGCTCCGAGCCCACATACCCCGGAGTAATTTTGGACTCTCGTATCGCCGACACCTCGAGTTACTTCGCAAAAAGTTGACATCACGTGTTGCAATTCTTGAGGCGGCTTGCTGGCTCTGGCTGATGTGCTGGAGCAACAACGTTGCGAACAGCCACCTTAGTCCTAGTCCTGGTACATTCAACCGCAGAATACTGTGCTCTGGATCCACAGTGCTCACACTTGCCTCATTGACCCTGCCATCAACCAGGTCTTGCGAAGTGAGACTGGATGCCTGCGTCCTAGACCAACGGACAACCTTCCAATCCTCGCAGACATCCTTCTTGCTGAGCTTCGTCGCAAAGGAGTCTAACTGTCTTTAGCACGCTGTGCCATGGAGCCTGAACATCTGTTCCCCTCAGCGCTCACCTGTCCATCGAGTGGGAATGCACGGCATCACCAATCGAGACCAGTTTTGTACCCGCTGTACAACAACTCATCAGTTTATCTGACGACAATAACAGAAGTGCGGTGGAATGTGGAAAGGTTGTAGCGCACCACGAGACTCCGTACTTTCCTCCCCAACCAACTCTCCTGGAATGACCCTGCCAAGAACAGCCTGGGTCCGGCTTACCGCCTCCGCACCGGTGTTGGACGTTTCTGCTCCTAATTGTACAAATTGCTTGTGGTCTCCTCTGCGGCCTGTAAGTAGGGCGCAGAAGAACAAACCGTCGACCATGTTGTCCTCCAATGTCCAATTCACCAACCTCCCCTTGGACTGCACGGCCTGACGATCCTGGATGATGAGACAATTGAATGGCTGCTCAACATCTGCCCCGAGATCAAGTGCGGCCTAGCAGTTCCTGAAAGAATTGGCTCAAACCATGAAGCAGCTTGTTGTTGCGTACTATGCAGGCATTCCAATCTAAACCAACCTCGCTGTGCAGTTTTTTGTGTGTTGAAAAAAACTAATAATAAAGACTTAAGTTCTTTTTAACCACAACTTTTCCTCCCCAATTCCCCCTGTAACAAATTTCCTCCCAGGGATTAAAAATTCCTCCCTTGGGGAGCCAAGTGGCTCCCCTTTGAGAACCACTGCTTTAAGCCAAAACGTTTTGAAATTCATCTGTATTTGAAAGTCATCCACAATGATTAGAGGTGACGTCCAGTTATTGCTCAGAGTTTGAACTAATCAATATCACACTTTTGACCGGCAGGCTTTGGTTCATAGTCCTTGACGATGAGCGTTATTAGAAATTTAGTTATCCCTAGGTTTCGTTTCAGGTAAGTCCAAGATTGAATAAATTTTCCTGGTGCTACTGCCTGCACAGGAGGCAATGAAAATACGAATGCTGCATCGTCAGTTTGATGTTGCTTAACGGCGAGTGCATTCTACTGCAGGCAGGTTCACGGGCTCTGCGTCGAAGCCAGCGAAGCATGAACGGTAAAGATCACGGGCCTTCAGATTCAATCGAACAACCGCCTCAGGTTCGTCGGTTTGTTGCAAAATAGACGCTAAAAACAAACTAACACGCTGTGGATTTCAAAAGCAGGTTCATTTTCACCCGCAGAGATAGGCTGTACGACTGAAACTAGAAGTGCCCATGCATCATTTTTTTACCCACAACGACATCCATAATAATACCAAATCTGTTTCGGCCACAGTAATTGAAATACAGCACCACACTCAATGAAACTCTAATGCTTTAATTCTGTTTGATCAACACTTGATAGTTGATTTTAAGTGTCAGGAAGCCGCAACCCAGTGTCAAGCGAAATTTCTAACTTCTGCGAAATTTCTGACCTGCTATTGTTTATCAGTTGTTTTGCTTCTCTGAGTAAAGAAATAAAGTTTGGCAATTACTTTTTATGTGTGTTGAGTAAATTAGAACTTTTTGGTTAGATGTCAGATACCCACAACAAGCTACAGTGCGGGAATAGCTAACCACTGAAAAATATTGGAATTAATCCTAGACCTCGATTATTTTTCTTTTTCTAACCCTAACATTAACCCTAACCCCGACACACTTTCCTAAACACCAAAGCACAAGCCCCAATCATCAGTTTTCTCAGTGTACTTGGTATGTAGTTTATTACTCTGTGCATGCGCACATGGCGTGAAATCAGAAATTACGCAAGTCAGAAATTTCGCTTGACACCGGAAAAAAGGTTTACTTTTAAGTATTAATCTCTTTCATTTTGTGTTTGGTTATAAAATTCAGTGTTCACAGAGTGATGTTTGAACACCTAAATTCGCCTGTGAAACTTTTGAAATTGCTATCTTTCCTTTTCCTTGCAGCTTTCTAATGAAACACATGGTTTCTGTCTAAAGAAATAACTCTGGGTTTAGATTTTCTTAATAGCATGAAAAATTCGACAGCATCGGTCATTTTTTCGCCATAGGTTACGCATATCATATTTATATGAATTAATAATAATACAAATTTCAATACAAACACCTGCATATTGACGCAGAATTGAATGAAACTTGTAAACTTTTAACAGAAATAAGAGTCATACATTTGATGAACTTTTTAAGTGTTACGGTTGTTTCGTTAAAGCAATTTTATTAGTTTTTATGATTTGTTGCTGTAACTAGTAAAAGTATCAGCATCTGACAATCCACGTTAAATTTGCTTTCTTCAAAATATGTTTTTTTCGCGAAAAACTCCAACTGTAGCTGTCATAAATGACTGCGAAACATCTTATTTTTTTCATAACTTTTATCATTTGTTCAAACTTTGCCGGAAATCCAGCGTGATTTTTTTTCACCTGCATAAAATACCTTAGCTGAATAAAGTTTTCTGTATCAAAACAATTAGCGGGTTGGGTATTCGACTTTTGCATATATAGATGTCTTACAGGGAGGCCTATACCCGCAGTTTTGGCAGTTTTGAAAAGACTCAACTAAACTATAAGTCGAAAAAGGTTTTTATCGCTGTACAGAAACCGACATGCAATTGTTGAATAAACGATTAGAACTATTTTTGCACAAAATTATGGTCTGGTGCTTGTTCTATAGAATCTAATAACGAAGGGTGCCGAACGATAAGCGCAGCATCTTTTATGATAGTACGATAAGACCAAGTCAGGCGTTGCAATAGTCGTTTTAGTGCGGGATAAAGTTTGCAAAATTTATGCCTGTTTGCAGTCTTACCACTTATGGCCTTCAGAAATGATACACTCATCGTGGCTCAGCTGTGTTTCTCGTATTTTGTCAACAATATTGGTAGCCCTTCCATTTTTCTAATCAAATGTTCTACTAGTTTTTTTGCACAGTGTTTGTAAGTGTTCACCTGTATATCGCTTGAAGCAACAATGATTTTGAATAGTGTCTATAGATTTTGTTTTTTGCTTTTGCGATTGCATATCAGCACAAGTTTCGAAGGAGGCAACAACACACATACGTTTGAAAGCAGCCCTAAATCGTGGAGTCAGTACAAGCCATTTAGCTTCTGCAACGAGTGTTGATTTCGGTTGTGTCTGTCTGGTAGTAAATGATGACGGGATGAAGTTAGATGAGTCGCATGCAAAGGCAGTAGGAGTGTCGGTCTTGCTGGAAGAGCGCTACCAAGAATCAATTATGGATTGTGAGTGGAAGCATCAGTCTCCAGGTTGACAGCGAAGCAATGCCACTGAGCTATTGCACACCTGATGTTTACCACTTGTGTGAAGTGGCATGGCATCAAGCTGGGTTTACTCAAGAAACGTTGAAGGAAACCTTCTATTCGTGAGGCCATCAAATAATCTATCCGTTTTAGTCAGATATTTACATTGCACTCTTTACATGAAGAACTCTGTCTTGCCGATTTATTGACAGGGCCCAGAGTTTGAAACATGGCCAACGTTCAAAATGTTGAATTTTATTCACAAAATTTGAACTAAATTTCAGGATAAAAATGTTGCCAGCACGATAGCTGACGGATTTAACACAAGCTAGGCTTTTAAACGTTTCACTCTATACATGCTAGAAGATCAGTTTGCAAGTCTTTTTTCCGATTGCCCAATTAAGGCATTAGGGCAGTGGCGTTTCACCAGGCTGTAATGTGGGAACATGTGCGATTCTAGGTTTTCAAAAACTGAAATAAGCCTGTATTGAATAGTAAAATGTTAAGTATATGCCCAAATCTATGATTCGGCTACATCCTTATTACTTTTCTGTAATACATAGAGTAGCGAAGTGACACTAACCGACTCTTTCCTTCCGCTTGCTAGCGCTAAATGTTAACTCGATTCTTGTTGTAGATTTGCAAGATTTATCGCTGGGTGGCGAAATGGAGCTATGTTATTGCCTTCTTGGGCTGTGGTTTAATTGAAACGTACATCATAAGACACGGAAATTCATACAATTGAAAAGAGCAACAAGCGATTTCATATCAGATTTTATATCATTGAGACATTGAATTCATGGTTCATATCATGGAAAACCGCATTAAAGATTTTATAGAAAGAATTAGAGTTGTATCGAAATAACTTTCATCGCTTCCAATATTTGTTTTTTGGCCGCAACCGATGTTGCGATTCCGGTGTCAAGAGAAATTTCTGACCTCTGCGAAATTTATGACCTGTTATTTTTTTTCAGTTATTTTGTTTCTCAGAATAAAGAAATAAAGTTAGGCAATTACTTTTTTGGTGTGTGTTGTGTAAATTAAAACATTTTAGTTAGATACCCACAACCAGCTATAGTACAGGATTTTCTCACGCTAACCCAAACCCTAACCCGACACACTTTCTTAAACACGAAACCCTAATCCCTAACCATCAGTTTTCTCAGGGTATTTGATATGTATAATATTACTCTATGCATGTGCACATGTCGTGAAGGCAGAAATTTCGCAAGTCAGAAATTTCGCTTGACACCGGCATTTGCGATATTCCAGCACTCGGATATCCTCCACTGGCTTTAAGACATAAGTTTGAAACTTGTTTAAAAGATTCAGATCGATTTGTGAAATGGTTGTCAAAGTTTTGCCTATAGGGAGTTTTGGGTTGTTTAAAAAATTTACCTATAGTCTACAATGAAGTAGGCATTCACCGAAAGGTTTTGTGTGCTAAAGGGTTTATTATGTGTACAATCATAGTATAATGAAAAAGCTTGAAGTTTTTATATAGCCTGCTGATAGGTTCATCCACAAGCTCTTAATATTTTCTGTGGATTTGGGAAAAGCTCAAAATATTTTTTCCAAGCGAACGTAGAGCAACAGCGGCGACTCTGCATTAGTTTCTGCTTCGCATTACATCTCGTATGGAGTACGTTGTTCATAAGATATATGTGTTGAGCTTCAGTTTTCTTGTGTTCTATCCAGGTGTCCGGCAGAAAAACACCAATTCCAAGCCTTGATAACGTTAAAATTCAACTCAGTTGGAAATGTTCGTTTGTCAAATCAAACGTAGGTGGATCTTAACATATCAAAAACTGCGAGAATATGGAGTTCAGCAAACTTTAGTTTGTAACAAAAACAGAATTCGAAAGAAAGGAGTAACAAGAAACTCCGTTCAAAATTTTTTCAAAGGAACTTGAAATATAAAAAATAAAGTCACGGAGACCGAGAGTGGAATAAAAGGCACGTTTTCATGCTTTAACAACTGTGACAAACGGCTACCTGCTCAGAGCAGTACCACTAAATAAAAGCAGAAGCAAAGTAAAGACGTAAAATGATTTGCTACACAATAGTGGGCGGGAGATAGTTTCAACTGAATAAAGCCATGGCTTCAACACCGCTCGCGCATTGCATAAGTTGACTGTTCAGTTCGAGCGCTGTGGATTTGACTTGAACCGGAAAGAGGTCTTTCACAACCTCATGTGAAAGTACAAAACTTTGTTTCAAAGTAACAGCTCAAAACAAATTACCACAAAAAAACTCAAGAATTCCTGCTAAGCTATCCATTGCACAAACGCTGTGCTCTGCACAATGATTGCATCATCAACTCAACAAAACTTTATCCTACTCCTCATGCCTAACCCTGACGTACACTCCTGAAATTTACTCAACAAGAATTTCTATCTTTTTTAGCTAACCCTCACCTACAGTGTAGGCAAGCTAGGTGAGTCTGTCAAACTTTTTCACAAATTGGCCTAGACATCCAAACGATAGGTTAACGCAAGCCATTACTGTTCTAGGCCAACAAAAATGATAGAGCCTTAAGCCTTACAAATATCTATGATACAATATTTGGAACAATGCAGTAATTTAAAACGTTCAATAACTTGTCTATCGAAAGGATTTCTTTCCCAGCAAACACTAAGATATTTCAGAGTATATATTTCGCCTACGAAGTAAACATCATCAGCTCTTATTCAAATGGAATCAATCTAGACAAGGTTCAACAACTTGCATATTTGTTGCTTAACAGGAACCGATCTGGACAAGGTTTCGATGGCTTCCACTTTATCACAATAACTGGAAAAATTTATCAAAAATGACTGGATTCTTCCCGAAAATAACTAGATTACCAAATGACTTCCAAAACCACTAGATCTGGATAAAAATGAGCGGCAACGCTAATCGCCACGTGTGGAGCGGTTGACTACACGTGATGGTATTGTTCAATGAACTGCTGCGCAATAGTCGGTTCATTCATTCAGTTTCATGCCTGGTTTTCCTTTGGGGAGGGTCGTGGGGTCAACAGCCTTAGGAAGACTCGAAACACCTCACGGTCATCAGCAATCTTAGATATAGTTCTGCTGGCTCCACGCCATAGTGGGGCCAAGCAAGGTGGGAGATGTGGTCACTCCACCTGGTCCTTGGAAAACTTATGGGTTGCTTTCCTGTGGGTGTAGCCAGCAGGGCTTGCCTTGCCAATCTTTCGCGGGGCATTCTGGCACATGGCTGAAACAACGTATAGCTGGGATTTCACGGTTCGACGGAGATGCGGCTCGATATTTAGGGCTTTAGGAATTTCACAGCTGCGCACTTTGTCACGAAGTGTGATGGCATGAACTTTTCTCAAAAGTACTATCTTTGTCGCCTGCACTTGAGATTGTATTCTTTCATTCATTACTCACGATTCATACCATAGGTTAGGATCGTAACAAAGACTGATTTAAAAACTGACAGCTTTACAGTATTTGAAATTCACGTTTTGTTACCACAGACTGACTAAGCTCACGCAGAACTGCGTTTGCTCTACCAAACCGTGTATCAATCTGAGTTTGCTGGTTTTGATTCCGGCTTGGTCGCACGCAACAGAAAACCGATGAAGTGCACGTTGAAGGCCCCGAGGAAAGATTCTAGCAGTACCAAATCGTCTGCAAAAAGCGACTCGGCTGCGATTGTCTATAGTCGGTGCTTTGATATTATTGCAACACTAAGGTCATTATGACACCATCACCCTTTTATGTCTAAAGTAGCTGGCCGGTACTGTAAAACTGCTCTGAAATATTATTAAATCCACAAATCCATGAAAAATCGCACCGCCCTGGCGTTCATATATACATTCTTTAAACCCTGGAATTTCGTAAAGTTAATCTCGGGATCGTGACTACAAAAATGGTTGAAATCCAACGCCAGGCCTGCACAACTCAGAAAGCTCAAAGGGCCAAATTATCAACATAAATTTCTAGCGGGCCGCAAAAGTCTATTTCATTTCGATGTTGAGATTTCATTGTAGCATGGAAGAAATTATAGAACGACAATTACTTATTCGAGTTGGAGCTTTTACAGCATTTTCTATAATCGAGAAACCTCTTGCGAGCCGCAAGAAAAGCTTTCGCGGGCCGCCCGCGGGACCGTGTGTTGTGCCGGCCTGTCCCACGCTTTGGGTGTGTGGATTTCCCAGGATCCCAACACTATTTGGAGTATGATATTTTTTGCAGCGACGCTTTTATGTTTGATTGCCTGCTAGGAACAAAAGTTTAGGATGCGGTTATTTGTGCCTTGCTTTCATTTTGACAAAAACGATTGAACTATGCAAAAGGGTGGCGAGATTGCAACTCTTTACAATTCAATACATATTACAATGAAGTCAAGTGTAATTAACGTTTATAAAATAGTTAACTGAAATGTAAAAGTACAGTATCACTTCAAGCCCGTCAAAACAAAACGCTGAACAATGAGCTAAAACAACGAAATGCTATTAAAAATGACAAATGCTTTTCATCTACTTTAATCTTTCTTCGCGGATGCATTATTTTGCCAGTATGATCATTCTTTTGAATATGCATCGAACATAAATCAGTAAATAGCAATCAATGACTAAGAATGATATCTACATCTGCTTGAATTCTTGATTAAATGAAGAGTTTGAAGCAGCTGACATTTTAATTCTTGTTGAGAAAACAACTAGCGGTTGTCGATGCTGAAACTAACATGCGATGTGAAGCAGTTTCTACTGCAGAGCAGGGCCGTCGCCAGCGGGGGGCCAGTGGTGCCCGGCCCCCAATTTAAAATCGGCGCCCCCCATTTTATGTTTGACGCGGGATGCTGCATATATCCAATATTTTATTTAAAAATGTGCCCCCTTGTGCTTGTTGGCCCCCCTGCTGCGAACTCCTGGTGACGGGCCTGCTGCAGAGGCGTTACTACATCTTGATTTGCCTTGAAAGTGTTTTTTAGTTTCTTTCCGAACGGTTTCGAATAGTACAGAGCTTACACACAAACTGTAAGTGTAGCCACTAACTGGTTTCACGAAAGTATCGAGTTACCCTTGGCACTACCCTTGAACGCATGACAAATTCTTTCTTTACATGAAGCTTCATCTGAACAACAAGTATTTGTATAGATGAAACAGCAGTGTCTATACGCTTCTAATGAAAACCAGTGTTTATTGACTACAAAATCATCCCTCAAAGATCAGCCGTATGGACCTTCAAGCTCGCGATTCGACCAATAATCGATTCTTAGTTGAGACAATGTAGCGCATCTTTGCTCAACGCTTGCTCATTACATGCTTTTGATTTTGCTTGATTCATGCTCAAAATTTCAGTTTCGCTAACGAAAGGGCACCAATAGAAAAATGTATTCAAGGCCGGACTAACACAAAGGAGGAACAAAGCATGACCAGGGGCGCGGATTATTAAATTTTGTGTTGCCACTTTTTTAAATGGTACGTATTCGCATCGTATCACCATCACTTGACACGAACTGTATTAACATGTCGTGCATTTGAAGTAGTCCATATTGTCTTTTTGAAAAGATAAGAGGGTCAAAGTCCTTTCTATTTTTAAATTACTTGTAGTTCGCTGTACCAAAAATTTGTTGAGTGTAAAATGCCAGGAAACAGCTTACATAATAACTTATACTAAAAGCATGTTTTACTTTACGTGCGCCAATAGTCTAACTATTTTACTATTTTTTAGTTTTGAAATGGTAAAATAACGAGGAACGCCTTGTTGAATTTGAAAGGTAGAATGGCTTCGATCCTTCTTTCCCACCTCCACTGTCAACCATGACTCCAACTAGCAATGACAGTTTCACGAACGTGAAGGAAAAGATGCGAGTTTTTGTAGCTTATGAACAACCCTGGACGTAAAACGTTAAGTGTCGATGAATGGTGACGGCACAATTCTACATAAAAGGAGCGTTTGGACAAGCCATACAAGGAAAAAAAAAACATTTGCAAACACATTTTAGAGATTACTGTGCGCATAATTGACCGAGTATTGCATTTTAACGTTAGAACTAACTTGGAAAAAGTTCATACCAACTGCTTTTTCACTGTCATAAGTCATTGCTTTCCTTTTAAAGACAAAAAACGCGATATTGGTCAATGTAGATTTGATTTGGGCTGTTGTAATTTGCCCAAATATTTATAACATACCTCGTATGCAAATCTGAATGAAACTCTTCCAATTTGCCCAGATGGTTCCAATTGTACCCAGCTGTTTCAATTACCCACATATGATTGCGGCTGTTCGAATCTGCCCAAATGCTTCTAATTGTATGCAAATTTAATGAAGTTCTTGTTGCCTATATTACCTAAATTGAAATGAAGCCGTTTGAAGTTACCCAAAATTGAATGAAGATGTTCCTCTTGACCCAAATTTGAATGGATTTATTGCCATTTGGCCAGAGTTGATTTAGTCTGTTGGAATTTACCCAAATTTCTCCAATTTATTATACATTTCTAATTTTACCCAAATTTGAATGAAGTTGTCCCAATTTGCTCAAATTTCATCGAGATTGTTAAAATTTACCCAAATGATTCTAATTTCATCCCAATTTGAATAAAGCTCTTATAGCTCACCCAGACATTCTGAATGTACTAAAATTTCAGTGGAGTTATTTTGTATAGCCCAGCAGTGATCAAAACTGTTTGAAGTTGCCCACAATTGAATTAGGCTGTTGCAAATTGCCAACATTTGATTTGAGTGATGGACTTCACCCAAATGTTTCCTATTTATCTAAATGTTTTTATTTTCACCCAAATTTGAATCAAGCTTTTCTCATTTGCCCAGATTTAATTGAAGCTGTTGGACTGTACCTAAATGCTCCTAATTTACTCAAATGTTTCTAATTTTACCCAAAACTTGAATGCATTTTTTTAGTTGACCCAAATTTGGTGAAGGCTCTTGGAATTACCACATGATTCCAGCTCACTCAAGGGCAGTGTCTATTTTGCCATCAGGGTCAAAAAAGAATGGCAAAATAGTCTCAGATTATTTTGCAGTTTTGGACAATCTTTTACCGTTGATTTGGCCTTGATTTTGCCTTAGTTGGGAAAATAAACACTACCTCACTCACACGTGAATGTAGCTGTATACTTTGCCCAAATTTTGAAAATTTTTGCCCGAATAATGGCCAATTTTTCAGCTTTGGGGATGCGACCGCATCCCCTGCATCCCCACGCCGTACGCTTATGGCCACAGTGATTAATATCAAGCACCCTTTTCAAAAACATGGCAAGAGCGTTTCACAAAGCCACTATATTTGTATGTTTCAAGCTTAGGTTTGTAGATTTTGCACCGCTATTAACCTGCATGTCTGTACGAAAGCGAGATTTGACTTATGATTGCAAACATCCGTTTGTGGGTTTTCGATTCATCTGAGTGTTTGCCAACAGTTGCAAAATGTTTTCCCTGGCACTCCTAGAATCAGTGGCATCGATCAGGTAAATAAGAACTCCTAATCTTCCAAGAGAAAGCACTGTGTACAACGGGTTCTCACCCGTTTCGTTTTGAACAAACAGAAGCCGCGTTTATGGGCATCCACGGCACCACATAGGCGATTTTTTCGCACGGCGAACATTCGTCGGCTCTACAAAGAAAATTGCGGGAATAAAAGTTTGCAAATACTACAGTCGCGCGACGTAGACTTACTTTTTATCTGGGATCCGAAATGTGACCGAACAATGTATGGATTTCGACAAAAACAGTCCTAACTTCACGTCGGCATGTGGCTCGTTATCGGCGAATTACAGCGCAGCGACACAAAAGAATGCTTTTCGAAATCTTTACGTGGTCATGCGTTAGATTTCAGTCGGCTATGTGTTGAAGGAGATTTTGTTTTCTTTGAAGTGGACCCATTCTTTGAGTTTGCTGGTTTTAGGGAGTTTATAAGAGTAGCTAATGCCAACACCTTTCACGGCACAGACCTGACAGGCAGACAGTAACCTCTTTCTGATCGTGCAGATCTTGTTTCTACACAAAATTTCATCACGTTTACTTCAAACTGCACTCTACGATCCTAAAATTTAAAAAATGACATGAGCGCAAATCTACTGATATTCCGAAATTTTCGGAGATTTAAATAACGTCGTTCGGCTTCTGGCCAAAAACTGTCTTAAAAATGAAAACCCGTTTGGTAGTTTACATGCTTGCGACAATATTTCAAAATGTATTGTAAACCACAAATCTCATTGAACCTCTTGTTGTTTCATCTCATTGTCGAAAAAAGCAAAGTTTCTTTTTTAAAATCATTCTTCTTTACATGCTAATTCCAAACGTTTTGCCTTACAGAGCTATGTTGTTTCATTTAATTTTAACTCCGATTTGCTCATTACTTAGTTTCTTTTTTGCCTCCATGCGTTACTTTTCGAGAGAGGCGGTAACTCTGAAGCTGCTGTTTGGTTGGTTCAGGCATAAGCGCAATTTTGTTGTAAAATGTGAGGGGGCAGCTTGGCGTGAAACCAACATATTACGAAACCGACAGAGAAGCATTTTGGGGAATGGCATATTATATCCCCACTGTCTGAAAAAGTGGGGGGGACGCGTCCCCCTTGTCCCCCACCTAATTGCACCCATGGAGGGGAAGCTGTTGCTCAAGAGTGCTTGACGCTCATCAGCATTGTGTGATTGACGCATACTTGTTAGAGACAGCATTTAAATACACAGTGTAACCAAAGTTTCGCACTCCTAAGGCACTGACTTCTGCAAACCATACGAACGACATCCTCAGTGTAAGTCTATCGCAAGTATGTTGGTGAAATTAAATGCTTTTTTCGTTTCAGCTTCTTCTTTCACAAACGAAATTCAGCTTGCAAGTCGTATGTTGCTGTGGGGAAAAACCTCTACTAAAAGAGAGGATGATCTGTTTGACATAATTCCAAAGCGATCCGGGCAACGATTTTAGTCAGGAAGTTGCCTGGTCATTACAAAACCACCCTATGCATCCTCAAGCTAGAGAATGCCAAGGAAAGGCGTGGCCAACACGTTGGGGCCAAGTTCAGCTGGAGGTCCCTCCAGAGAAGAAAAATATTTCCGATCTGTCGATCAGTTCTTCATACCTTGACTGATTGCCGTGCATGGTTGAAGAGCTCTGTCTGCCTTTAAAGAGACTATTTGATCCATAGGTTGATTCTTGTCAGGCGTTACCAGTTCTGGCCAAGGTGGGTCTGCGAATAATGCTGGCTAAAGAGTATTCTAATTTTTCTGAAGCCCAATCACCGGTTGCAGTGAAAGGTCCTGCCCAACGAGTTGCAAATAGTCATAAAATGCATGAGCATCAAGTTCACCAAGGCATCAACCCATCATTACACATACTGATTTACAACTTGACGATTATTACCATGTTGTGAAAAAGTTTGGGAGGTCGTAAACAGTTCGACGCGGGCATCTATAAAGATTTACCTCCGCCCTGAAAGCAACTTTCGCAGAATTGGTTTAAGACCCTGGGGTATTTAAGCCGTACTGACAATGAACTTCAACAAAAAATCAATAAACGGTAGTCTTGAGCAAGGTCTGCAATTGACAAGCTTCAGACGAAAGGATGAGATTGTTAACGGAAAGGTACCTGCTTTCGCGTAATTTTCCTAAATTAGAACCAAAGTTTAAGTCGAGTATTGTGTGCGAACAAATCGATGCTCTAAAATGAAGCAGTTTTTAAAAAAGAAATTATGTCAATGGAAGCCGAAACGATTTGAAATGAGATACCAGCAAACCCTTTTCCAAATTCGCCTTTCTCGTGTCTCTAATGTTTACAATACATTTGAAAGAGCGTAAATTTATTTGTTGCATATTACTGCTTCCTAACATATAGATGCTTTATGATAAATACTTCATCAGCAGACGCTTCTTGCAGTTGTGTTTCACCAGGGTTTTTTTTAAGGAAAATGTTAGGTACCCAGTATGTACCTGTAGAGATCCGATTTCTCTGATTTTGGGGACCGATGATATTTTTTTCTGATTCTAGGGACCCGATTTGAAATTCTAGGGACCCGAATCGGGTCCCTAAAACACCTTAAAAAACCCTGGTTTCACCTTTGAGATTTTTTAAGCATTTAAAGTTTGAAATTGGATCGGATATGTGTTGCCTTTTTGCGTAGGTGTATTACCTTTTTGTGTCGGCTTATATTCAAGTGTCATTGCCAGGTTTCTATATAATGCGACGTGTTGATGCTATTTCGAGTTCAAACGGTCAATGACCCCTCTCAGATTTTGTCATATACACGCAAAACTTCGGTTTGAAGCGTTATGAGAAAATGAAACGAATTTATTTGCAGTGCAATGTTAAAACGTTGGAGAAACCAATGTTTAAGTCTTTTTGAAGTGAAACTTACTGTCATGAGCTGATAGCCATGCAGCTTCGGTACTTAATCCTGTGAAAAGTGCAACAGTGACAGGCTCACTCAAAATAATTAGGTGCCCTGCTAGAATTAGTAAATTTGCGTAGAGCCAAATTTCAAATCAAGATCTAGAAGTCAATGATTTGCAAGTGATTTTCATTCTTGTTAGTATAGCCTTATAGCTGAATGGTTAATATGGGGTGAAACTTATTAAATCCTACCGGAGCGTTCTGTCAGGGGAGAGTAACTTTACGGCTCAGTGAATGTTCAATGCAGGAAATTTTTTCAACTAACATCTACTGCAACTTTACACAGATGGTCAATTACGGCAATGATAGACGTCCAGAAAACTCATTGTAACTCCAAAGTGAAAAGAAACAAATTGTTTTCCTCTTTTTCAACAAACAATGGAACTTCATCCAATATCCACAAAACGCTCTTGTTTTGCTGTTCGTCAACCGCTAAACCATACAGAGCAGTGAACAAGGGCTAGAAAACGGAGAGTAAGCAGAATGTTGATTTGAGTTTGAAAGCGGCTGTCGGACAACATGAAAAGATGAAACATAGAAACTGGGCCGGAGGTTGCGAATTGGGAAGGCACATGCATCGCAGTTCGAAAAAATCCCTTCCGTATCGAAATATGCTACTTGATCAGTTAAAAGCGCTTTAGAAAATCACAACTTTCATTTGCTTTTATCGAGAAACAATACAGGATTCACGCCATCAGCAGTAGTACAACCAAAGCATTGCAATAACTTACAATACGAGCAACTTTATTGTCACTCAAAACTTTTAAATAGATCCTTGTTTCGATGCAGCTGGCCTTCACTCTGTCTACAAAATAAGCAAATTGTGCTCTTTTAGGTTGAACAAATGTTTGCTCTGTGCAGTAATATTCCAATAAATTACGATAACGAAAAAACTTGAGCTAGATTTTGTTAAGAGAAGTTTGTAGTGAGTTAATATCTGACAGAAACAGGCTGCTTGCTCATACTCGTCATTTGCCATGATCGCACCATCTGATTCTGTGGTGATATACCGTACTTGAAGGGAGCATCATAGCGTCAAAGCTTTCAAAGAGAGTATTACTGTCGATCTTGAAACAACGTGCCAGGTTATACCATCTAAACGTTTATGCTGCATTGCATGACTCAACCTATCGCACAACCGCTTGCATACGCGGTCTAGGACAGTTCCCTTCGGATAGGCAAATGTACTCCAGGGTTACATGCACCCCAAGTTGGGAACCCTGTGCTAGACTGACTCTTGCGCTTACACGCTTCCCACAGGACGCCAGTGCGAACTTTTGCAATTTGGTGACAAACCAAAGAAAAACACATTTCACATTTCATCGTCGAAACGTCCATCGCCGAAACGGCGGCGCCGAACTGTCCCATTCCGTGCATACGGTTTTAAATCGCTCTTAAACACGTTAACTTACTATTATCACCGCGTGATCCAATCGTTGGTAAAAGTCCACCAGCTTCTGATGGGCATAAACACTTGATTCGAAAGCATCTGACACTGAGCTCGTGATCCAATTCGATCCTGATCGACAAGAACGCTCTATCAACTTAAACCAGTGGTTTTTAACCTGGGTTCGATCGAGCCCCAGGGGTTCGTTAAGACAGTTTCAGGTGTTCGGCTTTGGTAGGACGCATGGTTCATTTTGCGCGTTAATGAAACATATACCCATGTTTTGGTTTTGAAGAAATCATGATTGATTTTTACATTTTCAAAAAGTTGTGTGAATGCATGTGCATGAGGTTAAGTACTTCCAACAAGGTTAAAGAACCGCTGCCTTAAACGGAAAAGAAGAAAATGGAACCTGCAGATTAGAAAGCTTCTTTGTGGCAAAGTGCTCTTTAGATTTTTTGAATGCTTGATGGTGCTTACTGTGAACGAAATTGTGTTGCGCGTTGTTTCAGATTATCAGGGACAGCGGTTACGGAGTAGCTAAGCTAAAGTCGACAGTGAATCATAAGTAAATGCGTGCCCACCAACGCTAGCACGCAGGAGTGGTTGTTTTACTTCCGTTAAACTCGTTACTTTTTTAGACTGCTGGGAGCATTCCTGAAGATATAATAGCGACTGAAGTCCAGCCTGCGCCCGAAACTGCAGCAACGGCTGCCAGCTGGAAGTCCCACGAAGCATGGCTTTACCTAAACATTGCGTAAGTTACTTTTGCCGATGCCTTATTTCCTTGTGAAAAACGCTGGTATAAGCCAACGGCGATGCATCGCTGCGCAAGCACTTGGGCTTCTGGAACGTTTTTATTGATCTTGGATTTCTACTCACTTTTACACAGATAGTAACTCAATAAATGGAGGATATTTTATCCCATAGGAGCAAAGTATCAATGCGGATTGCACGAAAGGATGTTTGAAAACGAAATATATGTTTATAACATTAAAATATATTTTGCCATAGTTCTGAAATGAATCTTTGGAAAGTTCAATTTCTTGCATTTTTTAAAAGTTTTTCATCAAAGAACGGAATTAATAATCCGAACGTTTTAGCATTTTCAGCCAAACAGTCAAATGATGCAGTGTAAAAACTTCGCGTATAATGTGGTATGTTCCTGCATTAGCATCGGCTGCGCCAGCTAACACTTCAGTGTATTTTGCGCGGGCAGTTTGAAACACCTGTTTTACCTGCGACACAACTATTTCCGACATTAGAAGTACTGAAAACTTGCGAGCATTTTTGGAGTGCTTTTGAAGAATGCCTTACGTTCTATTAATGCAAAATCTATTGTTTTAGTTCTCCAACCTCACAAGCATTGACAAATTTTGAGATTCTTTTTATCAGCTCGTCGCGTTTTGTCCCCATGTTAAGCAAACTGTGGTCCTTGGTGAGAAAAACACTTTACGAATGTTTGCTGTGATTCTCGTCATGAAACGTGAGTGCGTGATAACCAACGTTAGCACGTGCAAGTTGCAACACCGTTGATCTCTTTCTGCCATGAGTCAAATGCCGTGTTGCGATTGTTTTGCCTGTATCCTCGTGTGTTCAGCTTAATGAATGATTGATATATTGTTTCACATGCCTCAGAAACAATACAAACAGAAACAATACAAAGCCATCATGCAAAAAAGTAATCAATTGTCAGTGGACACACGAATATATGAAGACACAATGGCAGAATAACTGATCCATGTAAACAAAGAGTGGCACTGATCACATAGGATTGGTGAAGGACCATGGAGGACTTCTCAAACTTTTTTGTTCTGCGACCCATGATAAAAAAGTTTTTTCTATGTGACCCCTTAATGGATAGCCTGGAGTCCTAGATGTGATACGTGCAAACGTCCCATTACCAGGGATGGCCCAAGCCATTCCAGCGCCCTAGGCGAGACCCATTTCAGTGCCCCCTCGTAGACTGATGACGTCATTCTGTTCAACCTGTTCAATCAACCGTGGCACGACCTTTTGGCAAAATTAACATTCTCTGTGCACGTCTTTTTGCCGGTGCGTCCTAGACAAGGTCCATTCCAGCACCCTTTCACTTCAAAATGAATTTTTTCCGTTGTACATAAAGTAGATAAGGCTTTTACAGAAGCTAATTTATTACATTAATACCGATTTTATGTGGACACCAAGTTCATAAAAATATTATTCACACAAATAACACCCGTTTCAACATTCATGTAAACAAAAAATCAACATAGACCTTGAAACTTTGCCTTCTTGTTCTTTTTTGGCAAACTGACTAACAACGTTCTTCAGGAGAGGAAGTCCGTGCCTCAATAGACACATGGCTAGTTCCACCAATCTCCCTTGAAACATGGTTGTGTGACTTTATCCGTTTCAGCTGAAAAAAGCTCCTTTTCCCAGTGGTTACGAGCACAGAGAGGGTTAGCAGAATTCGGAAGTCTGCTGATATGTTTGGGAAACGTTTTATGAGACTGCGTCTGTGAAGACAGTGCAAAATTTCCAGAGGATCTCTTTGAAGAAACTATACACAGAGTTTCTCTGGGTCAACATCTTAGCCATGTTTAATGTTTATTGCAAGGTTTGGCAGTGATGAGAAAAGACTTTGGGTTGGTTTGCTGGACTGGACATATTGTGAATATGATAGAGAAAACAGAAAACCAAAGACAGAGCTATGCTCCTGTAGCTGCTGGAAGCGTTTCTCATTAGATGAGATAGCTATGTCGAATGTAGCGTATTAAAAGTTGACCTTGAAACTTTCATCGGGATCCTCTATGGAAGTGGTTCCATCCATCTCGGTTTCTTGAAACCCTTAGGTGTCTATGGATGTGTTTTATAGACAGTGTTCCCTCGAAGAAAATTTTGCATTGCGCAAATATTTCTTTTAGTGGGCATGCAATTGCGTAACCGTGTAGACACACAACCAGTAAAGCGTTTCAAGCGTTTAAAGGGCTATTTGGAATGTGGCAAGTACGGAAGAATATGAGATTTCACTTCGCAGCTGGTCTGGTGGCACTACGCATTTGCGCACCTAAGAGGTAACATAGTTTACGGGGTCCTTAAAACGAAAATCTAATCAAGAAAATGCGATAGTTTCTATCCGCCCATTTGGGCCATTATTCAGCCTTTGCCCTGATCGCATGAGATGTTCATGATGCAAGTCGACTGACCTTTTTTATTTGGTTTTGGTGACGGCAATTGGCGGCAGGCCGAAGCCTGAAATTTGCTTCTTGCCTGGGTGGTTGAGGTGCTCACACTAAGAAGAGGCCAAATCTAATTTGACAATAATAAAAAAACTTTGACAAAACGAATGGCTCCGCAGTGGTTTTGGGTGCAGTGAAAGGGGTCCGCAGCAAAGAAAAGTTAGAGAACCACTGCTTTATGGTGTCATCTTCTGCGTAGTAGTTAAAGTGAGTTTCCTTTTTTCTGTTTGTGGCTAAAATGAACGCCACTGAGAATAACAATTTCAACCACCTTCCATGAACCCGCCTGCATCCATACATGCTACAGCTTTTGCGATGATTCAACTGTAGAAGCATCAGATACTCGCTGTCGCAGGCCCACTGTTAGTCTGTTGCCGTAAAAATTGATGAAGGTCCACATGCAAAACAAATCTCTGTTTGCAAACGTTCCAGCTGGAATCTGTTTGGTTAAATAAATTAAGGCGGTGCCTTCTATAATCGAAAATTGACAGGTTAAATAGGCTACTAAGTATTAACATCAATAATGCCGGCATTTCGGTACCGTTTCGTAACCTGACTACACTGGATGGCTGAAATATGATTTAGTGAAGGCATCGACATAAGCCTATACTCCGGCAAAGCGGCGCATGTAGCAGTCAGGAAAATCAAGAAATGAAAAGAACAGAGATGGCAAGCTTACAATTTCGCAGTCATCTTGATAAAGTATGGCCTGAGATGCATGTTTTGGTGGCCCTGGCAGGACGTCACTGGTAGATCTGTAAGCACCCTAGGCAAGATCCATTCCAGCACCCACCCCTTCGAAACAAATATCCTCATTTTATATATTGTCACGTTGTACATTATGGAAAAAAGGACGTTTGTTTCACACAAGAAAAGTTTATTAGATAGATGAATAAAATTTTTACCAAATTGCGACATAACTTATCTATAGTACATATGAAATTGAAATTGATAAGAATAATTCTTCTGCATCGAACCTGAAATAGTGTATAGCACCAGTATCTTCTCATGAACTGCGTGAACGTGTGTTCTATTCACATTCATCATGTTCATTCACTTTTGCTTGGTGCATGTTCGTCACTTCCTGAACCACGCAATTCTATTTTTGGTCCTTTTTGGCGCCCCCTTAGGCTCAGAACCCTAGCCAGCCGCCTCGTTCGCCTAATGGTAGCCCCGGCCCTGCCCATTACAAATCTCAAGAGGCATTTTTGTCTATGGCGAAATCATAAAAATGCACACAATCGACGAAAGTAACTGTACAGTAACAAAGCTACCACGCAGTGGAAACAGTAAGGCGAAAAAAATTAACAAAAGAAACAAAACAATTCAGTTCATAGAAGTTATCAAGCACAGTGAAAGAGTAGATGCATATGACAATTTTTGCACAGATCATCCACCCGTAGATTGATACAAGACAACACAGGACGAAGGACATCTTCCACATTTTTCAGAAAGTATTGGTTTTTGGACTTAATGATTCTATCAATTGTGAGAATGCCGCTTCACACAAATGTGTTGTGCAAGGGACTAAGAGTTTATGAATGGTTAAATCAGAAATGACTGGGAATTCATTTATTGGTCTTATCTGAAAAGGACATAAACTCTGTTTTGAAAATTCCAGTTGCAAACCTTTGTCGTTTAATAACTTCGCAGACACTCATCCTGGGCATGACAGGTGTGTGGTATCCTGAAATATCAATTGTGTATCACAGGCGCAGCCAGGGGAGTATGGACCTCCCAAAATTTCTAGCATATCTTGTCGGTTTTTGCTTTGAAAGGCGGTATCCCAAAACAAATACTGTTGCTCGCCTGAAGTCAAAATTATTGACCCCTCCCAAAATTTTGGGCTGGCTACGCCACAGTTGTGTATGGTTTGAGTATCCCACTTTTCCTGAATCAAAGTCCAAAATACTTTTGAAACTGTCATTAGATATGGCACCCATATAATGTAGATTTAAAGAAACATATTTTGGTGAAGGAGAGGACTCAGATTTTGAAACTGCGTATAAATGTAAACTTTTGAAACTGTGTATGAAGCTTTCAACTTTAGTCTAAAACTACTCAGTGTGCTCTCAAAGCAGTTAACCTAACCCCTAGGAAAAAACTAGACCTAGAGTTCTAAATACAAACATGCCTTCGCGTTGGAATGAATGCAATAAGGTCAATATTGGTCAGTACGTTAAATCAGTCATGACGTAACAACGCATAACATGTTGTGCGTGGTTAATTATTATCATTTGATAACTCAGGCAGACATCCCGGCAAACAACTGACAGCATAAAGTAAGATGTTGCCTCTACAAATGCAGTCGAAATAGAATCACTGCAAGCCTACCTTTAGTTTTCTTGTAAAGCTTACAAAACCTTTATATCTGACTTGTCAAGCCAGTTTGCTTCGCGACCCCAAAATCACATTTCTTCTGTTAGTTTGAGAAGCTCTTATCTAGTCAACCAAACTCGTTTATCAATTTTTGATAAGTTTTGAAAACCAACAGTTGGAAATAAAATAAGCACAATTAGAAAAACAAACAAATACAGAACACGGTAAAGAAAATTTACTGATGAAGAGAGCATGCCTATGTGATACACAAAGGAGTGGATCAAGTTTGATTGAGCAAATTTGGTGTGGTCAAAAAGTGTTTAAACAAAGTATGAAAAATAAAAAGTAAAAATTAATTGATTAATACAAAAAAACACAAACAAAACAAAGAAAAAACGATGGCCTGATGTGCTTTGGATGAGACTAAACATGCTATAGGTATTGTGTCATGTTCAGTACAGTCAATTCCGACGCTTCTGTTTAAGGTCGCATCTCGGATAAGTATGCAAAAATCAGTCGCAATTTCTGGAATCAAATTTATGAGAAATTTATAAGTTTTGAATAGAAAAACATATCAGCTGGTCTTCAGCAAACAATAAATGTCATCTTTACCATAGTTTATCGCTTGAACAAGTCATGAAAACTCATCAGATGTATATTTTCCGTTCTTCTGTGATTAATTTCCAATGTCTATATTTTCGCTGAAATCATTGAAGTGCTTTTAGATTATATTATGCATCTAATTGACTTCAAATATTCGTACACAGCAGTGGATTTTCAGTCACTAGTCGTTTTGTACCTTGTTCAAAGTATCCAAAAACGACACTGTTCTCGACTGATGCCATTGTTGCCCACTGCTGTCATGTTCGAAGGCCAAAAATCGGTAGTTCGATACATTTGACTCTTGGCAAGAGCATTTTTATTTTTGGTGTATATGAAAAATGTGGTATATTTATGGTATATTTCGATCGCAGTTACCAGTTTGTATGCTATCCACAAAACCACAAACGTTTCTTTTCTGTAGAAGACGCCACAAATACATTTAAAAATACGCACCTTGGAACTGGTACCACGCTTCACAGCATAAGGTACTGAAATCGATGATGCCAAAGGTTAGTTTTTTCGAAACTAACCGGTCTCCAGTGTTGCGCTATAAATACCGAATATTTGCAAAAGTTCTGCAAGCGTTCACCAAAAATTTTAGGAGAAACCTGGCTTATATGGTACACTGGGAATAAGGATTACAGCTGAGGCTGTGTAAATCGAATCCCCTAAGCACAAAGACGCTTATAATTGTTTTTTGTTAAGTGTTTTATGGTAGGAAAATATCTTTGGTATATGCTGTTCAGTTTCGTATATTCTGCAACACGTTTTGGTATAACTGCTCTTTGCATAGTTGGCAGCACTGATTGGTGCGCAAGCTTTTGCATGGCCAGTTTATCGTCAGTGTCATACTACTGCACATACGCGAAGACTTGGCATTATCGCGTCATAAGACCTCAAAACGCAAAGTATTGGGTGCATTCATGGGAGCAATTTTGTTGTAAAATGAGGGGGGACAGCTTGGTGTGAAACCAATATATTACGAAACCCAAAGAGAAAAATGTGGAAGGACATGCATATTATATTCCCACTGTCTGAAAAAGTGGGGGGACGCGTCCCCGTGTCCCCCACCTAATTGCGCCCTTTGGTGCATGCATGCACAAATTTGTTCAAAGGTGCAATCATGCAGGGTGCATGCATACATTTTAAAAGTATCTACCCAACTGCTGTGCGGGCCTGCCATCTAAGATCGCCCAAAGTGCTTAGATTCAAATTGCGTACGGGAGTTTCTTGCATTGATTCTACTTGTCCCTGACAGTGTCTTACGTTACAACCCTATGAGAGCGGCCGCTCATAAACAACAGAGAATTTAACTTTTGGTAAATAAAGAAAAAGAAAAAACAAACACGAAAAGAGTTCTTTAATTCTGGCTTAGACTGTTGTGTGTCACCAAACACCGATCCGCTTACCAACTGCCAAAAGATTAAAAAACCATGCGCTCGAAGAAGCGAGAAGTCCACACATTCCGGAAACACTTCTAAACATTTTTTTGACAATGATACTACTTTTGTAAATTGATATTCGCAAAACGTGCCAAAATACTTCTGCACATTCACATCCACATGCACTTTCCCCGGATAAATGTGTTTTGCAACAACAACAATTTTCTCAGGGATCTTCTGCTGTAAAATGCTACGAGGCAATTTTTCGTTGTCTGCTCTCCAAAAGTTTCATGTGTACCGTGGTTTTCCAGGTTTTTTGCTATGTGTGGTTGCCTGGCAAGAATAGGATCGGACAGAATCTTTGGCGAACTAGCAGGAATCGAAGACTCAGGAGAAATTGTTAATCAATCGTTTTTTTCCAACATTTTCGGAAGTTTTGTTCTAGGTAAGTGTAAGAGCAAAAAAAATGTAAATTTGCTAAAGTGTAAAGATTTTTCTAAAACGATCTCACAAATCAGCCCTTTATTCGTGTTGATTATCGGTCCTATTGGTTGCAGAAAGCTTGCGTAGATCTTTCAGTTCGGGAAGGTGAACTTAACTGAACTTTTGCTGCAGGTGCTTTGAACGGGTCACCTATGAGCAAGACCAGACTGGCCGCACTTTACAAGGGATTAACTACCGGGTTTTGCGGTTCTTTCACTACGTGGTCGAAGTGGAATCAGCAGCTGAGCCTTACGCTTATCGGGGAAACTCAGTCGGGTTCCCAAATGCAAGTAAGATGCTGAGGTTTTATGACTATGCTCAAATAATAAACACATGGAGGAGCACAAGATCTGTAATCAGGCGAAGAAAACAGGGCATCAACCGAATAGCTAAAACGAACTTAACAACTACAAAAAGACTAAAGGTGGAACTAGAGAGGTTGCAGACACCGATCTGCGTTTTTCAATACAGTGTATTCTCTTAGCACGAAACAATTTAAATTTGAAGTAGTTGGCCACCACCAGCATCAAGCTATGAAACAATAATGAAACATGTACCCGCCTTATAAATCATCAGTTGTTAATTACCGTATAGTTGTGACATTAAGGATGTTGGTAAACTGAGGAAAGAACCTCTACAGCAGGTGGCTAACGAGTGTCAATCAAATATTCATTTTTTCAACTTTCTTTCATACCTATCAACGGTTAGAAACAAGAACATTACAAAAATTCATTGAATATTCCTTCTTCTTCATTTAATATTTGACGATATCTGTAGTTGGATATGTTTTAGAGTAATCCGTTAGCCGCATTTTGCGACAGATGGAAAACCCCGTAACCGCGACGCTTAAAAACCCAATTTTTTTGAAAATTGCTGCGTTTTTATTTGCATGGAGGTTCTCTCGATCGCATCATGGTTTATCGGCTTCTACACATTCATCGGATCTTACTGCGTCGGAATCGATTTCGGAAAAGACGTGGGAAAGCTTCTGGGAAAACACGTGCACAAAAAAGGAGACGTTATTTCGAACATATGTGTTTTTATACTTTTGATCCTAGCAACGGCCGGTTTTATTGTTGGCGTCATTCTCGACACAGAACAAAACGGTAAATCTATCTGGTTGGCTGCGCTGTTCGCTCCATTCGGCGCTTGCCTTCGCAACTGGCTTTCTCAGTTCAAAGTCGAACGATTTAAGTTGCCTCTTGGTACTCTGATGGCAAATTGCCTGGGAGCGGTGATTTTGGCAGCCTTGCACGTCATCGAAACCCGGGCTGTTCCCCAGCCCTGCGAAGACGTTTGGAATATCTGCTGGCCGACGATTGTCATTTACGGCGTTGGCACCGGATTTTGTGCTTGCTTGACCACAATCTCAACGTTTATGAGTGAAGTGTACAAGCTGAGACCAGAAAATCCCCGTTTTGCCTACAGCTACGTGCTTGAGACAGTGATTGTGTGCCAGATACTAACCGGCATAATTAATGGCATTAACCTAAATTACGACAGTTACTAGTTGAAAGAACGAGTCAAGTGATGCTGCTATGACTGTCGCACCCTTGACAATCCAACGCTCTTCCGACTGAAAGTATGTTTCAGAGTAAACTTTTGGCAAAATGAACTGCACCTTGCAGCGAGCGGATAGTCCAGAAGCAATCCTCACAAAGTTGTCCAGAGCAATTTTCCGTTTTGTGCTATTGCAAAAACTATGAAATTAAAAAAAGCATACCCAAGCGGCCCAACTGCTACTGTGGAAATTTATTCTTGTGTAGATGCCAAATTGAATTTGCAGAAAGCCGATATTCACGTTTGGATCTATTCGCACCACACTTTATTTTTCGACATGCTGTGGTGTTGTTCGTTATGTTTTTAGAATCCAACCCTTTTTTCCTTGATCACGCATGCAGCGGCAATCACACACACGTTTCCGGTCTGTAATTTGTGGTCGATTCGCAATTCTATGTTGCACAGGAGCTCAAGAGAGGGTCCGCCCAACTTTTTCACTTGTTGAAGATTCACATTCATAAATCCAAGTGTTGCAGTTCTATAGTTCTCATCAACATTCCAAGACAACTGCATATTTGCTTTGTGTACAAATGTTGAAGGAAACTGGAGCCTCCAAAATAATATTCTTAAAGTTGAACTGAACACAAAACCTTGTTGCACTTTAAATAACTGCTGATGCTCAATACAGTAGTTTTACTGCTTTCTGCCGGAAAATTTCAAACAACTGCTGTCCCCTCAGCTATATTAAATGATGCAAAAGCGAATGAGCGCAATGAACAAACGTCTGATTTATGAATAGATGTCCGATTTGTTGGTGCGAGCTTGCTCGTGTTTTATGCCACTGCTTATCTATTTATTGTGATATTATTCGCTTGCTTTTGATCTTTTTTTTGCATCACTGTAGCGAGCTCTTGAAGCCATGCCCTACATTTAAACACGTCAATAAACAGCTTAAGCCGTTGGTAAGTTTGTGCAGTATCCCGGTGAAATGAGGTTGATCTGGAGGCTTGAATATTCCGTAAAAACTTAGAAATTTTAAAACATGTCCACTGGATATCTCTTTGTGTAAAGCTTTGTATCGGTAAATGGCTCTTGAGCTGCTTGGGAGTTGTTAATTCAGTTTTGACCTGAAAAGTCTTATCTCTAGGAGTCTTCAGCTGCATTGGGCCTCATTATTCTTTCCCATGTCCCTAGCTTTCTTTGTATAGGTCAGTGGTCTTAACCTTTTTGGGCTATTGCCCCTATACAGGAACTTTTCTTGAAAATTGCCCCCTATAGCTATGATTTTAGCTTTGTCTGAAGATATTCGTTTCTTTTGAAAATAATTCAGTGCTAACGAAATATAAACGGGCAAGCTAGTTAGTACAAAACAAAATAATTCAAAGGCATTTGTTGAAAAAATGTTATTCATTTCCAAAAAANAGATGGTTTCAACTAATGCGAACCTTGCGTCTGGTGTTTATCTGCAAGCTTTTTTAAAGCAAGTTGGTCAGCTTACTTGTGATCAATATTCTCGATCGCGGCGAAGGTCGATGCGATGATTTAGTGGTAGCAATTTTATGATTGTTGGGCCATTTTCAATATCTTCAAAGAAGCTTAAGTTTTCCTTTTAAATATGGAGTTTGACCGATCGGGTATTTTCCGATAGCTATATCAGTATTGGTCGTTTTCAACCGATCTACGTATAATAAAACGAACTAATCCATGCTATTTGAGAAAAGTCCAAAATCCCGCGCGTGCTGATGTATACAGGCTGACAAACGTTATTGCTTGATGTCCCTTCTTTGACGCTGCTTATGCATCGTCTGGGTTAACCAAACAGCCAACCTAACAATTAACCTAGCAAACTGACCAGTGCAACCGTTTCTCTACTCTTTTATCAACATTAGACTCAAGTATTCCTGCAAATTCATAATCTTAGTCAGAACCGCAGTGCTTGACACCCAACCAGTGACACTCTGTTGGCTTGGATGGTTAGTGCAGTGAAGTGTTACACAGGACGATGTTATTTTGATTGTTACGTCACCAGTCCGACCAGTGCGATATCTTGTGTTTTATAACCTTTGTTACGAACCATGGAATCAACTATGCATCAAATGATTTGGTTCCAAAGCAGCAAATATTGTTTTTACTTTTGGAAGCAATTCAAAGTTTTGGTACATTTTAACCCGCAGAATCGCCCCCCTGGAAAGTGGAAACCGAAATTGCCCCGCAAATCTAGTAAGTCACAAAATTGCCCCCACAACGCGTAAAATCGCCTCCTAGGGGGCGATTTATCCCACGTTGAGTGCCACCGACATAGGTACAGTAGATAAGCGTTCGTATCTCTTTTTTCCATTTTAAGCAGAAAAAAACTAAAGATGCTCTCTATTTACACCGGATCCTGAATTCTGCGTATATCGGTATGTACAGGGTGTTTCACAATTGTTGAAACAAAGCGGCAGCTTCTAAAACCTTTATCGATGACCTTATTCATTTTTCTTTTCCAGATTGTCATAGGGAAATAGTTAACCTTTCTATATATTAAACAAAAAATAGTCTAATGATGCCTTGGTCGATGGAGCAGAAGATCTTTTGTGTAA